>JAEEGL013145547.1_pt1 | contig 45387 bp, 37 predicted proteins | sample 9134231 | NCBI WGS metagenome assembly JAEEGL01 (sample SAMN16246548, study PRJNA631951) | gut metagenome | biome: gut microbiome; feature: rumen; material: fiber-attached | host: Bos | place: Iran: Karaj | collected 2018-10 | reverse complement strand
TTTTTGCAAAAATTTACATTATATACATAAAAAATAATCACAGGATCTTTTTGATTCCTGTGATTATTTTACTTTTCCTTAGCTTAATGACATTACCCGCGAGGGGACTTCTTCGTTCACTGCTAATAAATATTGTAAATTCTTTTGAGGTGTGTTATAATTGGAATATCGAGATGACAGCACAGATTATGACTGAAATTAAAGCAACCATTAATGCTGATAATTCAGCAGGAATTAAGGAGATGTATCCAATGAAAGTACTGATCATCAACGGAAGCCCACGAATCAACGGAAACACATCTGTCGCGGTGAATGAGCTTGTCAGAACATTTGAAGCCGAAGGAATTGAAACTGAGGTCTGTCAAATCGGAGGCAAAGATATACGAGGCTGCAACGCTTGCGGAAAGTGCTCAGAACTCGGGCACTGTGTAATTAATGACGAAGTCAATGATATCGCTGCAAAGTTTGAACAGGCTGACGGTCTTATCTTAGCTTCTCCTGTGTATTATGCATCGGCAAATGCTACTCTCATCGCCTGCCTTGACAGACTGTTCTACAGCTCACACTTTAATAAAAACATGAAAGTCGGAGCAAGTGTCGTCGTTGCTAGACGAGGAGGATGCTCAGCGACTTTTGACGAGCTGAACAAGTATTTTACAATTTGCGGTATGCCTGTTGCGTCAAGCACTTACTGGAACAGCGTTCACGGCAGGCTGCAAGGTGAGGCGGAATTTGACACTGAAGGTCTTTGTACAATGCGTAATCTTGCTCATAATATGAGTTTTCTGATGAAATCTATCGCACTTGGTAAAGAGAAATATGGTATGCCTGAAAGAGAATACGGTGAGCCGACACATTTTGTTCGCGATGATCTGAAATAAGAAAGGAACATAACTATGAAACGATTTGTTGAAGTTCATTATTATATCAAGGATGGAAAACGTGACGAATTCTATAATGCTATACTGGAACGTGGGATAGCTGATGCTTCACGCGCTGAGAAAGGCAACGAGAAGTATGAATACTATTTCAGCCCTGAGAACGAAAATGAATTACTGCTCATTGAACTTTGGAGTTCTGCCGAAGCTGTGGAACTTCATATGGCCTCTCCGCACTATAAGGAGCTTGGAGAGCTGAAAAAGGAATATGTGACAGATACAGTTTTTACAAGGTATGAGATCCCGGAAGACTGAAATAATTGAATAGCGACAGAATGACATTATTACAGGACGTTGATTACAGAAATCCACAGGAGCAGGTTGAGTTCAACGCACTTTGATGAATTTTGCAGTCATTCAAATGTTGTATAGATTCAGAGTTTGAAAAGCAGCTAGTTTCGATTATTCCAATGTGGAAGCTAATCCAACCAGAAGATATTGCCAATACTGCTTCAAAGTTTGGCGATATCAACTCTAACGGCTATATTATCAGTAGGCATCTTACTACACATTTATGTATGGCGATTTATAATGAAGAATGTTATTGATACATTTATATTGAGTTTTTGAAAAAGGGTGAGAGTTTTGGAGTTCTCAAACGTCTAATAGTTAAAGGCTGAAAAAGGCGGATTGTTGTCCGAAATGGTTTTGCGCAGCATACTGCCATGTATTTGATTTAAGGAGGGTTTACTATGAATAAAAGGAAAATACTGACGCTGTTCACAGCACTAACGCTTGGAATGACATCTTTTTCGACCATACCAATGACTTCAACAGCCGCTGATGGAGATACATCAGCTGTTTCGGACAGTGAAGGATATGTTGTTAAAGAGATGGGAGAGATCATTTTTGACGCTGATAATCTTTCTGTAAAAGTGTACACAGGCGATGAACTCAACTTAGATAACGTACAGCTCAGGTTCGGAATATATCACGTTGAAGAAAAAACATATTTTTCACCATTGTATGATTTTGCAAAATTTACCGTTGGCTCAGGCATTAACTCCGAGTTTTACACCATAGACACAAGTCAGGTGGATACTTACAAGCCAGGTCGGTATTATATAGTTATCAAGCCTAAAGAAGGCGCTGTATTCAAAGCCTTATCAGATTATAATACCAACTATGAGATAACCATGCAGGGACAAGAAGGATATCTTCCTGTTGATGTCTTTGATAAGGACAGCGTTAATGATACTCCACTTTATCTGCGTTTCTTCACAGAAGCTATGGAGGCGCCTGTGGGAAGATTTAGCGAAGCAAGCCTTTGCGGCGCTATGGCTTCCGATATAAGGTATGAGGTCGAAGATGAGACTATCGCGAGAGTGAACGAATACTCCAATTCCGAGTTCCTTGAACTTGAATGCTTAAAGGAGGGCGAGACTACCGTTAATGTTTATGCCTCCGACGGCAGAAAAACAAGCGAGAAGATAAGAGTTACGCCGTCGCTGGTGTCTGACGATGCGCCTCCGACTACAACTACAACAGTATACGATCCTGATTGGAAACTGACCACAACGACTGTTGTTACAGTTGACAAGTGGTGGTATGAGTACGAAAAGAACATAACAACAACTACAGCTGTTCGTACAAGTACTGCCGAAAAAACGCAGACTGCTGTCACAACTCTGTTGCCTTCGGTAAAAGTTGATCTTGAAACATCTGATATCAAGATCATAGCAGCAGATCCGATTGTGACAACCGTAAATGAGCCTGAAGTATGGATGTGGGGAACGGGTGTAGATCATTTCAACGGTATAAGAACTCTTCCGACAAAAACTATTTACAACGAAGGTGAAGAACTTGACCTCAGCGGACTTGCAGTCAATGCCTATCATTCAGCTACAAAGCATTCCAATAAAGGCAATTCGGAAACCGTAAGAACAGATTATGTCTGGAAGCTTGAAGATATTAAACCAGAATATATTACTATCAATGATCTGCAAGGAAAATCTTATAAAGCCGATCAGTTTGCAGAACTCAAAGGCGGAAATGCCTATATAGTAAATATTGGTAAAAACCAGTATGTTTCTGATATAAAAGTCATTGGTGAAGAATACGAAAAAGACCTTTATGATACAGATGGTTTCTCTTTCAGAGTATATTTAAACTCTACTGATAAAAATTTAAAGTTTAAAAAGATAAATAATGCAGAGGTCGAAAGCTTTGCATACGGTTCAACAAGCAAGGGATTCAAACTGACAAACAGGGACGCTTTCAGCATAGATATGGATGCAAATATGCATGTTGGATACTCTATTGAAAGTGATATACGGCAGGGCGATAAGGTATCTGGAGTGCTTTATATAAACCTTGAAACGAACTATATAATCATGGGCGATATTGATATAATTAAATACGGTGGTGAAGACGGCGATGCAAATGCTGACGGAAAAGTTGATATGGCTGATATTGTAATGATAATGCAGTCACTTGCAAATCCAGATAAATACGGGCTTAACGGATCAGTTGAAAATCATATCACAAAGAGAGGAAAAGCTCTCGGTGATATGGACTATAACGGTTTGACAGTTGGCGATGCACAGGCAATTCAGCGCAAACTTCTCGGACTTGATGTCGATGCTGTATTGACTTTTTATAGTGAAAGAGCATAAGAATAACGCTACTATAATTAAGTTTCAGAATAATATTTTGCACAATAAGCTGGCACGATGACTCAATAAAGAGAAAAATGATAATATAAGAAAAAGCTCAGTCACAATTTTTACAGTCTATATAAGAAATCCCCCTGCATCAATCAATTTGCAGGGGGAAAAATTGATATTATATAATAAATGTAGCTTTAAGCGTGAATGAAATTATGTATAAGGATATTCGCCAACAGGCAGATATATGATTTGTGGTGAAATTGATATGCTTTATGACTTGATCACACTGTCGTCACATTCAACAACTATAAAGCATTTTTACTCAAAGGGCATGAGCTGCTGCGGCTGGCTGTCCAATGCTTCTTCGAGAGAAACATAATCCATGAATACGCGGAGCAGGCTGTTAGATGTCGGAGTGATGTTCAGCTTTGCGGAATTTGTATAGGCATCGCCCTGGAGAGTAATGATATTATATTTGTTACGCTCCATTCTCGGCAGCCAATATACGATGAATTCGTTGTGATACTTTCATTTATAAGGTCAAAGAGAATAGCTCCTGCCAACCGGTATAAACTTTTTTCAGCTGTTTTTGATCTGTATTTTATTGCTGTTTTGGAAACGAATTAAACATTAATTGCGGAATTTGAACGTGTAATACGATTTTCGCTTGTAATATAAGCAGCATGGAGGTATAATTGAGATATACCATATTGTAGCTTTATAGGCGAAAAATGTCACACTATTATTTGAAACAAACGAAGGAGTTAAATTTCTATGGAACAAAACAAACGTATTTCTGAATTACTGAAAAACACTATCGGACAGCGTTATGACGCAATGGCACTTAAAATGATAAGTGATGCAGCAGATGTCCCTGATGAGGCTGTTTATCCGCTGCGGGATCTCGGACAGCATCTGGCATTGTGTCAGGCATTCGCCCTTTCAAGAAGAGAAGGGAAAACCATATACATGCAGAAGCAGGATCACTGGTGCTGGGCACCGTTGATAGCTTATGGACAGGTGGAATTAAAAAAGGATACTCCCGCATTTAATGAGCTTCTGCCTGTTATCGGTATAAGCGATTCCGATGCAGCTGCTGCGTTTATTGAGTCAATGCCTCATCTTCCTAACGGGCAATACTGCGGGATTCTTACTGCTCCCCTCGGCAAGGCAGGCTTCAAGCCTGATGTAATAGTGATAAACTGCAATAATTCCGAGCTTCGTACTATCATAATGGGAATAAAAACTCAGACAGGTACTGCAATGAAAACCGAGTTTGATGCCATAGATTCCTGTGTATGGGGAATAATACCGTCACTTACTCAAGGAGAGTACCGTGTTTCATTTCCCGATCCGGGTGATTACATAAATGCTAATACAAGCGAAAACGATGTGATATTATCTGTTCCCGAGAACAGATTTGAAGAATTTGAAAAGGGTCTTAATGCACTTAACTGTATGGGAATGAAGCATTCTTTCTTCCAGATGAATATGGAGTATGATTTTGCCCGTCCTGTCTTTTATAATAATTTATTCAAGGCATGGGGACTTGATGAGGGAAGGAGCTATATGATCCCGAATATGCATTGAGCATACGCATATACTTCAACAACAGAATGATCTAATAATAACAATCAAAGAAGCGCCTCCATTATGAATGGAGGCGCTGTGCTTTCGGCTCAATTATTACTCATATCTGCAAATAATAAGCGATAGTATTGGGTTAAAATTTCTTTTCCGATATTATAGTTGTTCTATATATGTTTTGAAGCAACATTGGACCAGGACGAATCTCTGAAGAGCTCTCCTCCTGAACGGAACGCTTCCTTACTGCCGTTCTTCAGATAGGCATCAAACCATTTTACAGCATATTTGCTGTATACAGAAGGATTGCTGCATACTGTTGTATGAATCGCACTTTTAACATTAGCGTAGACAGCAGGTGCGTTGCAAGCATTATAGGCAGGCTTGACGTACAGCCATGACGGAACTATCATATCCCTGTCTCCAGTTGCAAAGAATGTGGGAACATTCAAGCTTGCAGCACTGGAGCGGCTGGAATTTCCTGCTATAGAGAATACACAATCCACTCTGTCGTCCAGATTGGCGCAATTAACGCTGCTCATGCCGCCCTGAGAATGACCCATTACGCCGACGTGCTCTTCGTCAATCTTACCGTAGAATACGCTGTCGGGATCTGAATCCTCTGCAAGAATGAAATCGATAGATGCCTTTTGTTCCTGACCATTTCCTGCAAAGAGCTCAGTATTGGCTACAACGATGTATCCCGCAGCTGCTACCTGACTGAGAAAATCATAGTACAATGCAGGAGCACACATTGTTCCGTTAGCCCAGACGATCACGGGAAACTGCTGGTTACTTGTGAGCATGGATTCAGGGAACCACATCATGTTGCCCTTGTTGAGTGTTGCCATATTTGCTGTACAAACGACACCGTTATCGTCTATTACATAATAAGACCCATAGGGTGATTGTTCTGCACTGGCTGTCAATGCAGAGGGAGAGTCTGCTTTTACAGCAGAAGCTGTTATCGGCACACACATAAATGTGGCAGCAAGGACAGCAATAATGCGTTTTTTCAATTCCTTTTTCATGATTAATATGATACCTGCCTTTCGTTATAAAATATCTATATCGATTATGAAAGAGGATTTGGACATGAATTGTTCTTTAATATATCAGGGACAAGCCTGTTGATCCTCTGTCATAAATGATAAACTATAATTTATATTCAGAAGCTCACCTATATAGAATTTATATAATAATAACACAAACTTTATACAATGTCAATATATTATAGATAAATATACAAATAATTCATAATTGAAACGGAAGATTTCTTAGTATATAAAAAGAGTAAATTGTTGCTTTTTAGGCATATGTAATGTATAATTGATATAAAAGATATGATATTCTGATGCGGAAAGGAGCAAATAATATGAACCTGACATCTGACGAACAGATCATAATGGTCAACGGACAGTCCTTTTTCGGTATGGGAGAACTGCATGAAAAAGAGATCCCTCGGATTCAGATGCTTGACGGCGGAACAGGTCTCAATTTTGAGCAGCTGTTCGGTGATCTTATGGAAAGAGCAGCTCACCCTGAAAAGGGGACTGCGGTATTCCGCAAAGTTCTTGAAAATTTCTATCAGCCTGAATTACTTGATACTCGGGAAGAGATCGAACTGTACGATTGGCTTTGTAAGAAACTCGGTTCCATTATTCCCGAAAATACAGCTCCCGGCTGTTATCCGCCGGGAATGCTTTTAGGTGCAACATGGGATCCCGAAACAGTTTATCAGGTCGGTGAGGCGCTTGGACACGAAGCCCGTGCCTATGGTGTCCATGTACTACTCGGAACTCCTAACATAAATCTGTACCGTGATCTCAGAGCGGGCCGATTGTTTGAGGGCTATTCCGAAGACCCATACCTTATTACCAAACTTGCTCCCGAACTTGTCAGAGGTGTACAGTCTCAGGGAGTTGCAGCAAATGTGAAGCATTTCGCAGCCAACAATCAGGAAACGAATCGTCAGGGTATCAATGAGATTATTCCAGAACGTGCGTTATATGAGTTGTATTTGCCGGGATTTGAAGCTTGTGTCAGAGCAGGCTGTGCGACAGTCATGGCAGCATATAATCAGATCAACGGTACAGCCTGTACTGAAAACAAGTGGCTGCTGACTGAACTGCTGCGTGATAACTGGGGATTTGAAGGACTTGTTATGAGCGACTGGGGAGCAGTGTATGATCCTGCCAAAGCTGTCAATGCGGGCTGTGATGTAAATATGCCCGGACCTGTTTCTTCTAAAAAACTAAAGGAAGCTCTCGGAAACGGAACACTTGAGCCTGAAAAGCTTGCCAAATCGGCTGAACGTGTGGTAACTCTTGCAAAAAAATATGCACTTTCGCCCACAGGACACATAGACCTTGAAATGACCGACAGCGTCGCTTATAGGGCTGCGGCAGAGGGTATAGTCATGCTGCGCAATCATCTGTACATTGGCGGAATAGAGGAGAAATGCTGTCCGCTGCCCGCATCTGCAAAAATAGCTCTGACAGGCACAATGAACGGTGATCTGCTGGTCTGCGGTGAAGGCAGTGCATGTGTGTATACCAACAGAAATACAAACCTGAGTGATGAATTGCGCAGGCGTTTCGCCGATGTGCGGACAGGACTGTATGATGAAGCTGATACAGTTATATACGTGCTCAATATCAAGGGACAGGAGGGCAATGACAGAAAGACGATCAGTATTGACCGTGAGGAACAGATGCGCATGAGTGAACTTGCAGCATACGCTGCAAAGAATAAGCTTCGTTCTGTGCTCATCGTGAATGCATCGGGACCTGTTACCGAGTGGTCAATAGGTAACTGGAATTCAGCATTCTGGGTATCACTTCCGGGTATGCAGGGGGCTGCTGCACTTGCGGATATTCTCTGCGGCAAGGTCAATCCGTCAGGACGCCTTCCGCTGACCATACCATATGCAGAGGATCATATGCCTACCTATTTGAATTTTCCTGGCGACGGCATGACAGTGAACTATGGTGAGGGTATTTTTGTTGGCTATCGTTATTATGCGACAAGGTATCACCGCAATCCTGACGCAGATTATGCTGCTGTATATTTTGGTTACGGATTGTCCTATTCAACATTTGAAGTAAGTGATCTCCGAGTAGAAAGAGGTGATATCACAAATGGTCTTGAACTTGCAGCAGAAGTTGAAAACACAGGTGATACTGCGGGAAAGACAGTTGTACAGGTATATGTACATGATCCGTTTTCCGCACTTACAAAGCCGGTCTGTGAACTATGTGCATTCCGAAAGGTGTTTATTGAGCCCCATCAGACTGTTACTGTACATTTCCGCGTTGACAGGCGTGCTTTTGAAAGCTGGGATCCCGATCTTCATACATGGACTATTGAAGACGGTCAATATGTACTTAACGCGACCGTCAAGGATGCAGGCGACATTGACTGGAGGAATCAAGCTGACGTTGTGCTGCGATATGACGGCGAGTCACCATATAGCTGGGGAGAGAATACGAGTATCAAAGAGATATATGAAGATCCTGATCTGAATGCAGCATTGCAGCAGTTCATGCAGTCTCATGGACTTCCTTGGGAAGCAGTACTTACAACATATCAGTATACTTCAATAGTCAGCATCGGAAATATGCTGAAAAGCATAAGCTGTCCTGATGAAGCTTACGCTGATTTTATGGATACAATGCGGCAGATGAGGTATCTGAAAAAATAACAACACATAACTGTTAATGAAAGTCAAGTTCAAAGATACACTGCTTTATTCGTGGCGGTATTTATTAATGTTATACCGATTTCTAGAAACTATAATTTGCTTAAATATAAGTGTAGAAATAGAAGATAGGCCGTTTTTTTATTACATAGATGACTTCGAGTACTTTACTATAAAAACTGGTTCATAACTAGTGGCGATGACCTTGTTACAGAATCAGAGATGATCATACCGCAAAAGAGTAGTTCATTTTATCGTGAACTGCTCTTAGCATATAATATCAGAACTATTGATGCAACTCAGTAAATGATGATCTTTGTAATATAGTAGCTCCGATAATATAGCCGCTGCTTTGTTATACATTATCGAATCTGCGAATATAATTCAGTGACTATATATTGCCGAAGCGTAAGGAGTAATTGAAATGAGAAAAGTTCACAGAGAATTCGTCAGTGTAGTACTTTTATGCGGCTGTGCGCTGTTCACACTGTATGTATCTTCGGGGATAATTAAAAGGACGGCGTTAAGTCGTCCTAATTTTTATATAGATATAATGCTGTGTATTTTTGTCAATGGAACATCAGCGTTGTTCTGCTTTGTCCTTTTGGGCGAGTGAACGTCTGCACCCATAGAAGCTATTACTTTGAGATTAGTATATTATTACGAATCTGTTATATAAGGTTAAAAAACTATTATTACTATTGACAAAATATTGAACATATGCTAATATATTGTAAATTGGAGAAATCACACAAAAATATACTCATCGTAAAATACGCTAATAATTGCTGTAAAAACAGCAGAAAGGAATGAAAAACATCATGAAAAAACTAATCTCTATCGCCGCTGCAATAAGCATGCTGGCTGCAATGCCTGCGGTCACTGCATTTGCTGAAAGTCCTGCAAGTTCAGATCTTACCAACGAAGAACGCGTTGCTGAGGGAATTGCTGCCTATGAGCTTGAGCTTGAGCATTGCAAAAACGTAAAGAAAGTATCTGCCAAGGACACTCTCGACATATGGAATCAGCATTTTGAAGATTATAATAATCAATACTATGGAGGAGCAGATATAGATGAATTGTTTAAAGAAGTGCTGCGAAACTATTACGTGAGCAAGATCGATTCCTCGGAAACATCTGAATCTGATGCAAGTGTTACAGCTGCACAGGCAGTTGATTTTGATGTTAATAATTATCTTGATCCTGAAAGCATTGATAAAGACAGGGTGTTTAATAGAGTAGTAGAAATAGTTAAGAATGTTATGCCGCCTGATGAATTTGAACGCATGGAAAGCGGAGGAGATTATAAGCTTTATTACATTGACGGATATATTATAAGAACCACTAAGCATACCGAAGGTGTTTCGGATCTTGTTGGAGATATATCTTTGATCTCCGATTTGTCTTCGGGTGATATCTGCTCTGTCATGTATACCCTTTTTATAAATGATATTGATGTATTCAAGCATGTTTACAGCTATATATTTTTGGTAAACGAGCGCAATCGAGAGCTCAGTGAGATTGAAACAGAAATGGTCAAATTAGGCTTTTGGGGAGTTGAGGATGAAGAAGCAGATATTCCGAGCATTCCTTACGACAATGACGATGTTCCTTTTAAAGGAGAACCAACCTTTATTCCTCCTGCTATGATCATTGATCTTGCTTCAGGAGATGATACTTACCGTGTCCATGATGCAGACGAACCTGTTTATGCTATCATCTCAGAACAAGGTGAAGGTAAAACGGGTGATGATACTCTTTTCCTGGACTATGATCTCGATATCGATGATCTTGAGTTCATTCGCATTAATGGAGACTTATATATCAATGATAATGTTCATGAAGTCTATCTGATTTTAAAGGAGTATTTTTCCAATTCTGCCAAACGAATTGAAAACATTAAGTTCCGAGACGGAAGTATTATGACATACGAAGATGTTTGTTATATAACGAATTCTCAGGTCGGTACAAGTAATGACGATACAATAAATGGTTATACAGAAACCAATTACATCTGGGGAATTGGCGGTAACGATAAGATTTACGGCGATCAGAGCGATGACTATATGCTTGGTGGCGACGGCGACGATACCATTACTCTTGCTGATAACTGCTTAGGAATGCTCTTTGCTGAGGCAGGCAATAATTATGCTTATGGTATGAATGGCAATGATACCATAATTCTTGGTGACGGCGATGATTTCATCTGGGGCGGCAAGGGCGACGATGTTATCAGGAGCGGTGGCGGTAATGATATTATTTACTATGAGCTTGGTGACGGCAATGATTACATCGACGATACAAACGGAAAGGGAATGTATCCTTCAAAGGGCTATGATGTCCTTTGGCTCGGTGAGGGCATTTCATCTGGTGAAGTACAGGTAACATTCTCTGATAATTACAATGAATTCAACCTTACTATTAGCAGAACAGGTGAGAAAATTACAATGCCGGGAAATATGTATTCGGGCACTACACCTGTATTCCCTATAGAGGAGATTCACTTTGCAGACGGAACTACATGGAATCGTCTGGATCTGCTTGAGCGCACACGCTATCATTACGGCTCAAATGAAGACGACGTACTTACAGCAGTTGTAGATACTGATGCCGAATTCAGAAAAGATTATACCCCTGACGCTGTCCTTTTTGGATTTGGCGGTAACGACGTGCTTACAGGAGCAAAAGGAAATGACATAATCTGGGGCGGCACAGGCGATGACATCATGCGCGGCGGAAACGGCGACGACATATTCTATTATGATTTTGGTGATGGAAACGACCTCATAGACCTTGGAAAACAGGGCGGAAACAATATTCTTTTACTTGGCGAGGGTATAGAGCCTGACGAAGTGACTATCGAGCGTTCGGTTGATGATTACACCTATATACTCCACATCAACGCTACAGGTGAGACTGTTTCTATAGCAGGCAATGTTATGGGATATTTTGACTTTAATTTCCCAATGAAAGCGATCTGCTTCGATGACGGTACAGTCTGGGATCAGGAGTATCTTCAGGCTAACTTTGTCAAGTATATACGTGGCACAGACGGCGATGATACTATAAATGATACAGGTGACAACGATACAGTGTTCTGCGGTAAGGGAAATGACTTTATCAAAGGCAGATCAGGTGACGATCTGTACATTTATGAGCTTGGTGACGGCTGTGACACTATCGACGACAGCACATTATGGGGCAATGGATATAACACCTTACAGTTCGGTGAAGGTATCTCTTTAGATGATATTTATATCGAAAACTCCGAATATGATGGTAAGAAATATACTCGTTTCTATATCCGTGACCGCGAAAGCTATATTCAGGTAATCGGTATAAACGAAGTCATTTTCGCTGACGGCGGCAGTATGACCTTTGATGAATTCAAGAATGCGGTCAGATCTGCATCTGAGCTTTCTTGATGGGAAGTTGTTTAGATTAATAGTAATTATTATTTCATTAAAATCTCCGACCGTATGGTCGGAGATTTTGCATATATCCTCATAGTTTTACATATAATCCAGTGACCAATTATCGAAAAAAGAGAAACTTAAATGAGAAAACACACAGAAAAACAGTCATCAGGGCACCTTTATGCGGCTGTGCGCTGTTCACGCTGTACGGAGCTTTTCTCTTGATCTATCACTTTTCGCATCATATCACACTCGTTTCTTTTTAGTTGATGATATGTTACCATTATTCTCTGAACTATAGAGCTATCATTACCGAATAACCAGCTTTATCTTTGTCGGATATGGTGAATTCTGACACTTGCATTTTTTAATACAATGCTCTGTATTATTACATCTGGAGTTCCGGTTCAAATCGGCTTGACGCTCAGCGTGGAAAAATGAATAGACATCTGTTTAATTATTATGCCAATCCGAGAAGGTCAGTTCTTCATCCAAAACTGCACTTGCGCCACACAGAATTGCACAATCGAACTTGTCCGAACATTGAAAAGATATCTCTCTGTCACCTAATCTGATATATTCGGAAGCAATATTTTCAATGAAACAATCAAAATTAAACATCGGATAAAAGGATCTGAGAACACTCTCTATATGTCCTTTAGGAATACTACCGTCATTAGGTGTCTCAAGGTACGCGGAAAGGGTGTGCAATCCTGTCCTCACAGGATTGTAAATCTCGGCAATATCCTCTTCATTGCCATAAATAAGTTTATCTTCATCAAATAATCCATCTATCACCATGAAATTCGTTTCGCAGTTATCCATATCTGTAAGAACTTGTAGTAAAAACGTTCCATTTATATTATCAATATTCTCTTCTATTTTTTGGACAAATTTATTATAGTAAGTATTCAAGAAATCAATAAGGTCATTCTCCGAGCAGTCTGGATCAAGATGTTCCTCTACTATGTTCCATTTTCTTATATCTTCTAAAGAGTCTTCTATTTCAATCTGTGCATTCTTAAATAAACCTATATAGCCAAGATTAATGGTTCCCTGTATTTTTATCTCTCCATCTTCAAGATAAATATTCAGAGAATCGTCTCTTATGCTTGCAGAAAGAGCAGAATCGGGCAGCGGAATAGTTACTCTCGTTTCAAAAGGAACATTAACATTGAATGGTGAACTCCAGCAGATATCTCCGATGCCCTTCCAATATACTGTCATGATACCGTCATTGATACTCTCAATAATAAATTCTGCGTTGCGGATCCATTCGCATTCGATAACATTGAGAACGCCTGCATCGCCGTACTCATTTTCGAAATCTTCCCAGACTAGTTTTCTACCTACAAGTTCCTGAAGGCTTTTCACCTTCAAAAATATGCCATTAACTTGCTCTATACCTACATCACGACACTCATAGTCTATTTCTTCATTTTTAGTGTTTGCATACACATCTACAAAAAGACGAATACCATCGTCCTCAGATCTGATTGTGACAGAACCACGGGGGGCGTCATAATCATAACCTGCCAGTTTAAAAAAGTTTGCCATATTATTTCCTCCTCCTTTATCACATAAGCACAGTAAGTCTTAAGCTTCTGCTGCGCCAAGGCTATAGCAAGATTGTGGAAAAGCCAATCAATACAAATAAGCTTATCGAATCTCAAGACCAGTTAACAAGTTTTTATGATTGCCTTTATAGTTTTTGAATATAAGCTTACCTGCGTCGTCTGCATTATTCTTATAAAGCCTTATTTCAGTTTTTTTCAGATGATAGTGTTTATCGCCAAGCTTTAAAGAAAATGAAAAATCATTTTCTAACGTCCCCACTTGAATAATAAATTCTCCTTGTAAAGATTCATCACATTTATTATAAGCCTCATAAAAAGTCTCCAAAATCTCATCCTCGTTAAAGTAAATAAAGGCTGAGTATTTGCTCTGTTCACTCTCAAACCTAACGAAGCCATCCTTTAACCGTGCAGGCACCATATCTTCTTTCCACTCGCCGTCAGATAAAATCTTTTCTCCGTTGAAGAAATTGCAGATAGTTTTTGTGATTTTTAAGCTGTCGTTTTCAGTGCAGAATACCGGATGATATCTGAAACGCTTCAGATAATCATTAATCGTATCAAGAGATGGTGTTTTCGTTGCTCTGAACTTATTTTCATCTATATTATATTCTGAAATCAGATCAGTAAATTTCTGCTCATAATCGTTTGTCACTTCACCCTGCAAAGGATAATCGATCATGATATTATGTATCTGATTATGCCTGTTATGAAACATTAGGGCCTTGCCATGCGGCAGGATACGGAATTCAATATTATCAAGCCAGAAACGGTCAGTATCATCGAAATAGTGGTCAAGTTCCTTTGGCAATGATGTATATATCCTGTAAGTCTTTCCTTCAGAAAGATCATACCAAGCCAGTTTCACATATTGTGGCACAAAGAATGAGGTATCATTTGCATCTCCATCATCTGTATATCCGAGACAGCCGCAAATTAATCCAATCGGGGTTATATCAGCTGTTTCGGTAGGAAATTCAAACTGCCCCTCCAGTAATAAACAATTAAGCTTTCCATGTGTTCTGACATTAATACTCTTACATCCGTAGACATCCCAGTGCTCCAACTCTTTCGGGCTTGCATCAAGTTCCTTTGCTTCCCATGAGTCGAGCTTTTCAAGCATACCTTCTCTGAACATGGATTTTCTGTAATCTTCTTCACTCATTTTGGCCCATCTTGCAGATTTTTCAAAAGAATCACCTGACAAAAACGACTTTCTGTTATTAAAAAGATTGCAAAGGCCGATGCACGCTGCAAAAAACAAAACTATATGCAGACCAGTATGATGACCGCTGGACACCAAGAACTTTATCAGAAAAAAAGATATCAATCCGAAAAGGAAAGACGCTGCCGTATTAAAAATGCTCCGGAACCCCAGCGCCATACCGTTTCCGGCAGGATCGCTGTGCGGATAATATGGCGCAAAGTTAAACCAGTAGTAGTCAAATGCCATTATTTCTATCATCGAGAAAAATGCCGATCTTCTGGCGGTAAAATATATCGTTGACAGCTGTGCAGCTAATGTGAGCAATAAAAACGCTGTCAAAAAAAGATCTTCAAGTCTTTTGACAGGTTTGTACATTTCCTTTATAGCTACACCTGCAAAACTGAATACGATACAAGCAACCAATAGTAAAAAGAACGCGGCCATAATTCCTTGTCCCCCTCTTTAAATCATATAAACTGTTCGTAATCCATCGAATTATAATCTTGCTTTTATTTCCTGATATATCTTATATAGCGAGATATCTTCATCGGGAAGCTCTTCAGGAGTACTGAGTAAAAATCCTGTAACTCCTTTGATTGCTCCTGCCGTATCACTAAGTGTTGTTTTTTTTCCTCCTTTTAGTTTTATTGTCATTCGCATACGATAGTCTTCATGATGATGTCTGCGCCTTTTATATCTTTTGATCTGAACGTCAGCGATCTCATCAAAAGCAATAGTTTTCTTTCCAATGGGATACTTTATTATCATATCATCATCCCTAATGATTACTGAAGTGCCTACAGCTCTTTCAGTTAGGTATACAAAGGGATATGCGATCATTACAGCAATAACCAGAAAAAAACTCCATAAAGGTAATGATGAGGCAAAGAAGATCATAATAATCAAAATCAAAAATGCAATAAGCTCAATGAAAATTATGATTTTATTTTCGTGTTTTATTTTATAATCCATATTTCATCACCTATTCCATTTCACTTATATTTGCTCGTTTTCTTATGCTTGCACATTCATCATTGTTTTTCTTTTGAATAACGATTTTTAAGCTGCTGATTCATCCATGCCGTATGCTTCCTTGCTACAAGGTAATGTACGCCGCAGGTAAATAAGTATATAAACAAAACAGCAATAAAAGTCAGGAATACAGACATTGGAGTTATCCTGCACCAGCCGAACATTTTTAACAGCATCACTGTAATGAAAAATATCAGTAAGAAATGTCCCACCCACAGTATCGCTGAAACTTTGACGCTTTTAGGATCCAAGCAAAGAAGTGCAGCTGTGGGCAGAGCAGTAATAAAACCGCTTAAAAGGATCTGCCAGAGTATAATGCTCTCCATTTGCTGTCCCGAGAACGTCAGATATACCGCCGCAGCTATTATAACAGCTGTAGTTATGTCAACAAAATAGTGTAATAATGAGATAAAAAATTCCTTTACCATCATTCACCCTCCTCAATACCGAGCTTTGACTTCAGACTATGTACATATTGCCTTGATATAAGCACTTTTTCACCATTTTTCAGATGAGCTTCAAGCTTGCCGCTGAAAAGAGGCGAAAGGAACTCTATCTTTTCCATATTTATTATCATCGACTTGGAACAACGTACAAAATCCAGAGGATTGAAAAGCTCTTCCAGTTCATAAAGTTTATATTTGACCTCATAGACATCTGAACTGCAATATGCAAAAACTCGGTTTTCATTGGATTCAAAATAGTATACGTCCTGATAGTTCAGACGGGCAATCTTGTCGTTCAGATATCCTGTAAGTTCCGTATTCACAGTTTTAAATGAAAGCAGCATGGAAATAAGACGCTGATCCGGCGATGCGCACCTTACAATCACAACGTCTTCCTCGTTTGGCTGAGGGGATTCGATAATTATTTTCATGATCGGCCTCCGCTTTAGTAGTTTTATAGTGTAAATAAAGTATTGCAGATTATATGTCAGATCTCAAGTCTGCCTCCATGCGGCAGCTTATAGACCTTAGCACGTTGTTTCATATGCTCCTCAAAATCTGATGTATCAATTTCAGAACTGAACGGTGGGAAAGTGTCGTCAAAATGCGTCAGCAGAACAGCCTGAGGTCTGAGCTTGTCATATATACGCGAAGCAATATCGCATATTTTTTGCGAGCCCTGATACGGAAAAAACGCAAGATCGACGCCTGTGGGGTAATCTATGTCGTCTGCAAGCGCAAGGCTGCCGAGTATGAGTATACGTTTGCCGTATACCTCCACAACATAGCATAGAGTCTCTTTTTTCTCAAGGCAGGAAACTATCTTTTTCAGCTTTACGTTAATGCCTTTCAGATTATGTCTGACACGCCTGCTGCATATAGTTTTCAGAATACTCCACATATTTAAGCTGATATGCTTCCCCTTATATGCAGTGATATGCATATCTCCCACGTAAAAGGAAGAGCGTGGCTTTATAAGGCGCAGATTTTTTTCATTGACGCCCTTGCTGCAAAGAGTATGATACGGAGCTTTCGTGCAGTACACAATGGTATCATTTCTTGCAATATCCCTGATACTGCTGATATGGTCAAAATGTCCGTGTGAAATAAGGATATGACTGCAGCCGTCATAAGCGTTTTCTGCTACCTTTACATTGCTGTCGGGAAACGGAAAAAAAGGATCTATCAGTAGCTGAGAGCTTTCTGCGGTTATCCGCACCGATGCTGTACCGTACCATATGATATTGATCTTTTTATTCATAAGTAAGCTCCTTTGCCGTATGTTCACTTCATTGTATCATATTACACGGTAAAATTCAATCGTTCACACAGCTTATCCATAATATATATGATAACACATATCAAAAACAGCTGTCAATGCAACTTACCCCCTAAAAAACGCAACTTACCTGTACCATACTGACTGATAACGAACAGCTGTAAGGTTTTCGAACAAATTCACATGATCTCCTTTGCAGCTTACCCCTTGAAAAAAGCAACTTACCCTCTGGAAAATGCAACTTACCCGATTTCGGTTGATTTCGTTTTCAACGGAAGCTATAATATGCATATGGTCACGGAAAAACCGTAAGATCCCTGTAAACAACAGTTGTTGACAAAAAACAAAGCATTTTAGCTGCCCCGCAGGAGTGCACACTGCAACAGCTAATATAATTACCATGATAAGGAGATTTATTATTATGAAGAATTCTATCAGACGAACTGTTGCATCAATTATCGCTATAGCAGCAGTATGTACACCACTCACATCAGCACCTGCACAAAAAGAGCTCAGCGTCAAGCCCATATCAGTATCGGCGGCTGAGAGTAGCAATGTAATAAGATCCGGTAACTGTAACAGAGGCAACTGGCATTGCTCCGATGAATTTGAAAATTATACGTTAAATTATCAGATCACAAGCCGTGGTTCAATCATAGTAGGCTGTGAAACGACCAGACCGGGCACAACGATAAGAGTACCCAAAACTCTCGGCGGTAAAAAAGTCATTTCTGTAGCAGATAATGCATTCAAAGGTCAGACAAATATTATTGACGTTTTGTTTTACGGCACAAATGACATTTATATAACCGATCATCCATACGGCCCCCCGATAGCCGCTAAGGGACTTGATGGAGGCAGTCAGATCGCCGAGATAGGCGAAAGTGCTTTCGAGGGATGTACAAATCTTACTCGTGTAAGCTTCGGTGAAAAAGAAGTAACGATCAAAAAGGCAGCATTTCGCGGATGCGAAAATCTTAATCGTTTATCTTTTGTTGATGCGAAAAATTATACATTAAAGCTTATGTTAGGTGATATAGGTCCCAATGCATTTGAAAACACCGGCTTCGTATATATGGATAACTATGAATTCAAAAACATCGGAGACAGTGCTTTTGCAAGCTGTAAAAAATTGAGACGAGTTAGTGCAACAGCAGATACGATCGGTAACAATGCTTTTAAAGGGTGCAATCGTATTACAGAAATCGATATTACAGCAAACTCCATTGGCGATGAATGCTTTACCGAATGCAGTATCCTGAGAGATGTAAAGGTCAAAGCTAACTCTATCGGAGGATACTGCTTTGAGAAAGATACTGCTATAAAAACAGTATCTCTTGATGTACCTGTTGTTGGAAGAAATTCCTTCAGCGGCTGTTCCAACCTTGAGAGAGTCACTCTTCAGAATACACAGAGGATCGAAAGTCATGCATTTGTAGGCTGTCCAAATATGGAGCTGTCTGATTTCCCTAAAACTATCGAATATATAGGTCCATTTGCATTCTGGGGTGATACAAACCTTAGTACACCGGCATTGTTTGTAAGGGATAACGGTCAGAAACTTCAAATAGGCAGAGCATCATTCTGTAATACTTCTGTCGGCTATGTGGTATTGTGCGGCGATATTGATGTTGATGACTATGCATTTGACGACTGCAGTTTAAAGGCTGCTGTTGTAGAAGGAAATGTAACTATCAGCCGTGATGGTCTCGGAACTGTAAAGCACAATGATCCGAAATTTGCAGTATACGGCACATCAGATACAAACCCGTATACAAATGTCACATATAATAATGTTCCGTATGTAAAGTATGACAATACAGACGGTTACACCAAGATCATCAACGAATACAAGAAGCATTATCTGCCAATTATAGGAAACGGATTCAGCAATTCCAACGGCAGCTGTGCAGGTATTTCTATAGCGCAGAATATGATCATAAGCGGCAAGCTTGATTACTCTGATATTCTCCCAGAGGGATACAGCTGCTTTATGGATCTTCCACATAGAGTAAAAGGCGTAGCGGGATTTGAAGACTTTGTAGCAAAAATCGATGAGCTGCATAGTAATTGGACTTACTTCCCTTACAAAAATCATAAGGTAGAGCTGACCAGTGATAACATCGAAGGATATGCCAAGCTTACAAAATACGGAATAGCCATTCCCGGTTCTATGCGTATAGACAACCATCGTCACGCAATAACTTTCCTGGGTATAGAAAAACTCGATGAGACAAAGGTAATTGATTCATATACCGAGTCTGGTATGGCCTGTGATTACAGGATAATCACCATGGAGAACGGCTATTCATTCAAGTATGACCAGAACGGTGATCTGGTAGGAAACGGCTTCGATGTAAACACACTTGGTGACAAATGGATCCCTGTTGAAGATACATTTATCTATATCAGATCAAGTGACGGAAGATGCTATGCGCAGAGATGGGATCATCCTGATAATGTAAAACATGAGAAGGAAAAAAATGCAAATTATAATTACTCCGTTATGAGTTTTTCCGATCTCCAGTTAGTTACAGGCAATTGGATATACAACCACACTATATAAAAAAAGCTGTAGTATAGAAAGAAAAAGGGACATTCATGTGAATGTCCCTTATTTTTTTAATGTGTTGTGCATTCAATCAGAAATACTCCAGTCTTCGGTATTTTTCACAATCAAGCCCAAGAATATAGGAACATATTTTCGAAACTTAAATTCCGAATGCAACTTACCCCCCTAAAAAATGCAACTTACCGAAATTGTGTTGACTTCCTGTAAAAAGCAATAGTATAATAAGTATATAAAACATAAATTATTTCCTTGCATAGGGGGCAAGATCACAAGTCTTTTTGCTTACACAATCCATTACAGAACGGAGGAATCGATATGAAAGCCAAACCGATCGCACTATTGACAGCATGTGTTATGTTAACTGCTTCAGTAGCATTGTTGCCTGTAAATGCTGCCGAACCTACAGCAAACACGAGAATTACTGATAAGCTTCCTGAATGGGTACCTACTGATTTTGATTCTGCGCTTGAATTCCGTAATACCTATTTCAGCTATTGCGGTGTACTGAAATAATAATCACGAAGAATCAAATCAGAAATTACTCTATCCAATAAACGTAATTTTCCTTACGTGGTGGAGCAACTGGCTGTTCGCAGTCAGCGTAACCAAGAATACAGTGTCCTATACCTTCATAGTCACCTTTTATACCAAGTCTTTCGAGCAACCCTTTACCTTCTTGTGACTCGAATTCTTCCTTTGCGCGGTGTATCCAACAGCTTGAAATTCCGTAAGCATGAGCAGCATTCATGAGATTACCCATAACCAGGCTACCGTCGTAAAGAAAAGTTGGCATATTCTTATTGGCAAGCACGATAAGCACTACAGGAGCGTTATAGAACGGATCAGTATCAACTCCCATTATTCCGGCATTCTGTGCAGAAAGCTTATCGCGGATTTCTTTGTTTGTTACAGCGATAATTATAGGTGACTGGCGATTCATTCCCGTAGCTGCATACGTACCAGCTTCGATTATCTTTTCGATAATATTCTTAGGTATCATGTCTGATTTGAATTTTCTTATGCTTCTCCTTGTGAGCATATTAGCGATAGCGTCCATTTTTTCCTCCTTAAAAAATATCGTTTAGTATTTGTTGCGGTGTGAGATGATTTTCTCTTAGTATATCATCAACGGCGTACCTGTCGATGAACTCTTTTTTTAGTCCGTAGCTGTATACTTTCATTTCGGAAGTCCCGTAGAAACGTGCTATTTTTTCACCAAAGCCGCCGTCCAATATACCGTCCTCAAGAGTTATGACAACGGTGTGATTTTTTTTGAGCTTTTCAAGCATTTCTGCATCAATACCTGTGATATACCGTGGATTAATCAGAGTAGGGGATGAATCAGTTTTTTCAGAAATGAGCTTTGCGAGCTTTTCACCTATCTGATAGAAATCTCCAAGTGCGATAATAGCTATGTTTTGTCCCTGCTGTGTTATCTTGTATTTGTTTAGCGTGCTGTAATCAGCGTCAACAGGTATATCTGTATGGATGATCCCGTTGCATGGTATTCTTATTGCAACAGGATATTGGTTCTGTTCAATGCTCCAGTCAAGCATTGCAAAGTATTCCTCACAGTTCGTGGGAGCAAGATAAACAAGATTTGGGATATTTGACATCATTGGAATATCAAAGATACCAAGATGAGTTATGTCGTGCATACCATAAACAGAAGCTGTATTTACCAGCAGTGTAGCAGGGCTGTTATTAATACAAAGATCTTGAGAGAGCTGATCGTAAGTTCTCTGCATGAAGCTTGAATGTGTTGCGAATACTGGTTTTCCACCAGCTCTTGCGATTCCCGAAGCCATAGCCACAGCGTGCTCCTCGGCAATACCCACGTCAATGAACTGCTTTCCGGCTTCTTTGCGTTTATCCTCGGTGAAGCCTATATTGGTTGGAACTGCTGCTACTATTGTTGCTACGCTCTTATCGGCTTTCATCTTTTTTATAAGGAAATCACAGGTCATTGAGCCGTAATCTTCACCATCTCTTGTGAATAAATCATCTCCTGTAATGCTGTCAAATGGCATATGCCAGTGCCAGTCCTCTTTATGAGTTTCTGCGGGAACAAAGCCTTTGCCTTTGAGTGTATTGATATGTACAACAATTGGATGATCTATATCTTTGACTTTCCTGAAAACTTCAATAAGATTGGCAATATCGTTGCCGTTTGGTATGTAGATATAGTTCAGACCCATAGCTTTGAAAAAATTGCATTCACAATTGCCGTCTGAGTCGCGAAGAGCTTTCAGATTATTATAGAGTCCGCCGTGATTCTCGGCAATGGACATATCGTTGTCATTCACGATAATGATAAAATTTCTTTCCAGCTTGGACGCAAAGTCGAGCCCCTCAAGAGCTTCTCCACCACTGAGCGAGCCGTCGCCGATAATGGCAATAACATTGAACTTTTCACCTTTGAGGTCACGTCCTTTTGCAAGTCCGCAGGCAAGGCTTACAGATGTGGAAGTATGTCCTATATTGAAGACGTCATGTGCGCTCTCATCGGGATTGGTATAGCCTGAGATATCACCAAAATGCTCATCGTTTAAGAAAGCGTCTTTACGCCCTGTCAGCATTTTGTGGGTGTAGCACTGATGTGAAACGTCAAAAACGAATTTGTCTGTTGGCGAATTGAAAACGTAGTGCAGTGCTATAGTGGCTTCTACAAAGCCTAAGTTTGGACCAACATGACCACCGCGTTTGGAAAGACGGTTAAGTAGGCCGCTTCTTATCTCGTTAGCAAGAATGGTAAGCTGTTCGATGTCAAGAGATTTGATGTCATTGGGTGAATTGATATTTTCGATATACATAGTTTACTCCTTTGTTTTATTGCAACAACAGCAGTCTTTGTCGTCATACCATTCCAGCTTCCCTGTTTCTGAAGCTTTTTCGTAGACTTTTATCTTGTAGTCCATTTTTGCAAGTGCGTTGTCGATTTTTATGCGTTCTGCAAGTATACGCTCCCTTGCTTCTTTCAATAGGTCGCATCTTGCCTGAATGGTATGGTTACCTTCTCTGAAAAGCTTTACATATTCGATTAGAAGCTCTATAGGCATTCCTGCACTTCTAAAACAGGTAGCAGTCTCTACCCATTTTATGTCATCGTCGGTGAAATCGCGGATACCGCTTGCTGTGCGGTGAACTTCTGGGATAACTCCAACACGCTCATAGTATCTGAGAGTATCAGAGCTTATATTGAATCTTTGGCATACTTCTTTGATAGTCAAAGCACATCACCTCCTGTAATGCTTGTGGATATTATACACCTTGGAGTTAACTCCAAGTCAATAGCTTACTATTAGTTTTGGTGAACTGCATAAAAAAGTACCCCTCCCTTTGTTTGGTTTGACGAAGTGTTCTATGAGTATGTTTTATCAATTCAATCATTTTGTTCCTTTATGGGAGCGTATTTGCGGTTATTTACGAGATATTCTTGATACACAATCAATGAATATATATGCTTTGATATATATTACGATTTATGATAATATAATCAGTATCTAGCATTATTTCACTTTTTTAGGCTTTGTAAAAAACAAACGGGAACAGCTTCATAAGCAGTTCCCGCTATTTTTATTCTCAGCAGAGTTTTATAGGTTGCTTTGGTTCAAAATTAGTTGCCATAGTCCATGTAACAGCAGTACAATTCTTCATTACGAACACCTTCAGAAGCTTGTCGATACCATTGTCCTTCCATGCCTGTAGGAATTTTCTGGACGGATGGTTGAATATTTCTTCACGGAGCGCAGGATCTTCATTAAGTTCAAATGTGCCTGTAACTCTGATCTGAACGTCACCGCAGGCGAAGCACATTTCTGCCTTAGGATTAGCCATTAACTGATTGAAAACGTCCTTGGTGGAGGCAGTATGGAATACGAAACCGTTCTCATCAGCGCGGAACAGGAGCATACCTCTTACGCGGGGCTGGTCGCCGTCCATAGTTGCAAGGTGGAATACGGGGTGTTTGTTGATAAGGTCAAAAATCTCATTGGCTGTCATTTTCATCATCCTTTCTGAATATATGTTATCCCTTTGGGGATATAAGTTTGAATTATAGTTTTATAACTACCTCAATGCATCTGTTAACAGCCTTGCGGAACTTCTCTCCGTCATCGGGTGAGCCTGCGACTGTTCCGTAATGGATCGGGATAGCATATTGGGGGCGGATAGTGTTTACAAGCTCAGCAGCCTGTGAAGCATCGGTAGTGAACGTGCCACCTGCGGGAATGAGTGCGATGTCGCACTTCACCTGCCTATTGTCGGGAGTAATGTCCGTATCCCCTGCGATGTATATGCGTCCATGGTCGGGACTGTCGATGATATATCCCAGCCAACTGTTGGACTGATGGTGGAAGGGCTTGCCGATATTGTACGCAGGGACAGCCTCGAATCTCACGCCGAGGACTTCAAACTTTTCGCCTGGGGTGACCTGTTTCACGGTCAGATCAAGCTCCCGCAGCTCTGTCATAGAGGACGGACAGACAATAACAGTGTTCGACTTCATCACCTTGCGTAAGTCGTCAGGGGAGTAGTGGTCGAAGTGGCTGTGAGTGATAAGGATAATGTCTGCGTCATGCGATGTACCGTTGATGTTGTATGGGTCGGAGTAGATGACCTTTCCCTCGTTGATGCGGATACTGCTGTGTTCGTTTATGGTTATAAAGTCAAGCATGATGAGATCTCCTTGTTGGAATTATTTTTTCAATTATAGCATAAATCGTCATGAATAGCAAGCGTTTTCTCAGTGTTCAGTTGCGAACCTTAGGATTACCATCTTCTAGTGTTAGATACGGCTGTATATTTTTGTTATTTGACTGAATTTATGGCATTAGCTTTGCCTTTGTGGTTGTCTTAGCTGCTGATGTAGTTGTATTTGTTGGTTCAGTTTTTGATTTTTCTTATGGTTTGTTCACTTCCGAACATGACACAGTTGATACCAATTATGTCATCGGAAGCATTAATGCCAGTGCTTTTTCATTATTATGCTCCTTTATATAACAATTTTCTAGCTGCTAAAAATGAAAATTCATTAACAACAAAATAAATTTTATTTCTAAAAGAAATGCCTCTTAAATCACATCAGGATAGTTGCGTTTTATATATTTACAATGTATCGGTGATATGCTATAATAGGTGATAAGAAACGCAAAGGAGATATTTAAGGGACAGAAAGAGATTATCGACAAGGATACTTAACGGAATATCAAGAAAATGAACTGAGAGGAGCTTCCAAAGTTCATACTTCAGTACGGGAATCAGTTACTTGGAGAACAGGGAAAAACAATAGGTTTTCGGTTATATTGATAATAGCTGTAAGGATATGACCGATAGCGATATAAATGACGTTCTCAAGTTAAACTTTGAGCCTAACAACTGCTGTATCAAAGCATTTTCCAAATAAGAATCCAGACCATTATGGGCTGGAATAATATGACCATTTCTTGCTTGTGAGAGGAGTAAGGTATATAGGTTACATTGAAAACAATTCTGTGCTGAATGAAGCATATGAGATAGTAGCTTCAATATAGGAGTTTTTTATGTGTATAATAAAAAAAGCTGAACGCAACGACCTGAAAGAGATATTACAGCTTCAATATCTTGCATATCAGAGCGAAGCTGATCTGTTTGGAAGCAGGGACATTCCTCCTCTGAAACAAACTCTTGATGAAGTAGTTGAAGAGTTCAACAGTGGAGTGATACTGAAAATGGTCGATGATAAGAATACTATTATCGGCTCAGTATGATTCTCTCAGAGAATAATACAGCAGATAACGAGTCTATCCAAAATTTGTGTAAACCTCTGAAGTAGTGTATAATAGAAGAGACCTACTTCGGAGGTTTTAATTATGAGCAGAAGACGAAGAAATGAAACAGAAGAAAAGCGTGCAAGAAGAGAGCTGATAAGCGATTTTTTGTCCGCAGCAAATATACAAAGCATGGACGATATTCAGTAGCTGTTCGTAGAAGCACTTGCCGGTTTTATGGAAGGCAGCCTTGAATCAGAACTTGATTCTGAGTTTGGATATGAGCCATATGACGTTAAATAGTCGAAAACAGCTAATTACTAATATTTGAATTTCTCTATGCCCGTTTTATTTAAGAAGCCTGTGTTTCGAGTAAAATATCGAAATACAGTTTTTTATGTTGTCTACAGAGAATAGTTTTTAATGCAATTATGCCGGTCCATGTGAAAAAGCAGGCATTATTTCACATAAATTCACCAGAATAAAAGGCAGCAATAACGATATGAAATAAGCATCTTCCACGGTGGGGATGATGTTTTTGTATAGGCAAATTAAGTATAATACATCGATTATCTTAATATACAAACTATATATATGATCTTTGTATGAAATGCTAATAATATATAATAATTTGTAAACATTTATTGATTTCTATTGAGATTGTTGTGCAAAAGTAGTAAACTCTATTTAAATATTAATGAAGTGATGTAACGATGACATATTAAAAAATAAGGGGGAGGGGATAAAGTGGAAATGGTATATAGTTCTTTTTTTGAAGGTAATTTTATAGCCGCTGTTAATAATGGCTACATTAAGGCGTTTTTTCAACCTATGTTCCGTTCTATGACAGGAAAGATGGTATGTGTTGAATCGCTTGCCAGATGGATCGATCCTGAAAAAGGTATTATTGCGCCTAATTTTTTTGTTCCTGCATTAGAGAATTCAGGACTCATTTTTGACTTAGATATGGAAATATTACGCCAGGCATGTGCTTTGTATCAGGAATTTGAACAGCGCGGTAAAACGCTCCATTCAATTTCAGTTAATCTCTCACGTCTTGATTTTAGAAATGATTACTTTTATGACAGAGTTGTAGGTATTCTTGCAAAATACAATGTTCCTCATAATGTGATAAAGCTTGAGATAACAGAGAGTCTGATGCTTGAAGATGTGGATTCTTTTCAAGTTATTTTGAATAAGCTTAATGATGCTGGTTTTTCTATTTGGATGGACGACTTTGGAAGCGGGTACTCATCTTTGAATGTGCTTAAAAACTATAACTTCGATCTTATGAAGTTTGATATGCTTTTCCTCAGAGATTTTTCAATCAAGGGCAGAAGACTTTTTGCTTCTATGATTAATATGGCTAAGTCACTTGGTATTCAGACTTTGGCTGAAGGTGTTGAGACTAAGGAACAGCGGGAGTTCTTAACAGCTGCAGGATGTGAAATACTTCAGGGATTTTACTATTCTAAGCCTGTCCCAAAAGATGAACTTATAAAGATGATTGATTCTGGGGATGTTCTTATAGAACATATTGATGATAAGGAATATTGGGAACGGATAGGTCAGTTAAACCTTTTAAGTGCCAATCCGTTAAAGGATTATGTGCAGTCGGAAGTGTCGGGAAGCAGAATGGAGTTTGATTTTTGTGGAGTAGGAGCTCCAATCTCTTTAATAGAATGCACTGAGAATAATACGCATTACATCTATGCGAGCGAAAGCTACAAGAAAAATATCAGGGCACTGGGTTATTCTTCTATTGATGAATTGGAACAGGGCGTAAATAATTATCATAGCGATCAATACATATTGATCAAGAAGTTATTTGATGATGCTATCAGTAGTGGAACCATCCGTGATTTCGAGTATGTTAGAAATGAAGTATATTATAAGCTTAGTGTAAAATGTCTTGCCAGGAAAAAGGACAGTGCTATGCTCGCTGTCTACATCAACACATTTGATTCAGAAGCTGAACTTAATACAGCCAAGGAAATGCTCTTTTACAGTAATTCGCTTTTTTCAACGTATGAACTTGTAGTCATTATGTATCCGGAGCAGAAAAACGTTATGCAGTCGATTCAGAGAAATACAGCTTCCCGACATCGCAGATGCTGTCAACACTGGACGAAGAGCGTGATCAGCCTGTGGTATTCTATTTTCTACCTTCTCATTTCAGTGACGATACCTTAGGTTTTGCTGTATTGCAGACGGCAATGGATGCAAAGCGTTCGGCAGATCAGATATCGACGCTGTGGCTGAGAAATATTAACAACTCGCTGCACATGGTCAGGATCGTCAGCAAGCTTACGGAATATTCTGTCCGTGATCCAATGACAGGTCTGCTTAACCGCCGTGGCATGGAAAAAATGTATAAACGCAAAAAGGAAAAAATCTCTCCAGATGATAATATTATTATTTGGGTGTTGGATATGGATGGTCTGAAATATATCAATGATAATTTCGGCCATGAACACGGCGATGTTGGCATCATTACCATTTCAGAGGTTATACGCATGATATCTGAAAAAGACGATATTGTTGTCCGTATCGGCGGAGATGAATTCGTTATCATAGCGGCAGGAAAAATCTCGGATCATGAAGGTCAAAGACGTATTAGTGAGCTTGAACACATACTTGCTGAAAAGAATTCTACACAGGCAAGCAGGCTTTATGATATATCGGCAAGTATCGGGTACGTATGTTTTCCTGCATCGGAGAAGGAAGAGCTGGAGAAAAAAATGAAAGAAGCTGACAGCCGCATGTATGAGTATAAGCATGCACGAAAAAAACATCGCAGTAATTGAACTTATCTGCCTTTGTCTTTAATTGGACAACAGGTATATATGCTTCGAGGTAAACGTAAAAGCTCCGACATGGTGGTCGGAGCTTTTGCATATTTATCATAGAATTTAAGCAAGATATATCGTTCATATTATTCAGTCTCTTTCAAAGAGCTCAAAGTACGGCATTATCGCTACAGATGGGCACTATATCACAGAGGCAGGCATTCTGCGTGTTGTCATTGACGGAAACGGTTTAACAAATACGGTGTATATAATGAAAGCGAGTATTGAACTGAATATTATGGCACACCAAAAGAGCAGGTCTTAAAGAACTGCCCTTTTGTAGTTTTATCATATTTTAAATTTGTCGGCTGTATCATTTTTTCTGCCACCTTTGACCATAAGCAGGATCAAAAGGACAAGTAATATCGGTGCAGCGATTACAGGAGCTACAATAAGCGGTGATACAATAAATACATCGTTTGCAATATAAGTTTTGTATTCCTCTTTAGTCTCAACTCTGACACCTCTGACGAGAAGCCTGTGTGAATTCACGCCATATGGAGTACATGTAAATAGCGTACAATAGTCCTTATTTGGATCAATTGCAAGGTTATCGATCTCATACGGCTTAACTACCTTTATCTGATCCACCTGATACGTTAAAACTTCGGACATTACTGTAATACGAAAAATGTCACCTTGTTCCATTTTGTCAAGATCGGTGAACAGCCTTGCACTGGGAAGTCCGCGATGTCCCGAAAGGACGGAATGTGTTCCTTTGCCACCCACAGGAAGACTTGTTCCCGGAAGATGTCCTGCTGCGACCTGTAAAACATCGTCATCTACGCTGTGATATATTGGCAGTTCCACCTTTATCTTTTCTATCGTAATATATCCCATTGTACCTGTACCTGTAATATCAAGAGTATTTCTATATCCAGGTATTATATCAGGTTCCAGTATAGGACTTTCAGCAGATAACAGTTTTCTATTGTATTCATTTGCTGCTTCAATTATCTGGTCGTGCTGTTCATTGCTCATAGAATCGGATATATCGTTATAAACCTGTATAGCCTTTGATTGATGCAAAGCATTTATATGCTCGCTTACCGTAGGATACAATATAAGAACTAAACCTATGATCAATGCCACAAAAGGCAGCGACTTTATTATGATACGCTTCATCAAAAGCTCCTTGTATTAAGTTTTCGTGCAGCAGTTGAAACTCTGCTGCACGAAAAGTTCATATTATTGCTGTGTTTTTTGATTTGCTCAGTTTTCTTTAGACATTCTCTTCTTTGTTACTAAAAGAACTATTGAACCTGCCACCAGAAGACTTCCTATGATATAAAACAGCTTTGTACCCATACCACCAGTTGAAGGAAGGGTATTGCCCTTAGCATTTATAACCTGCAATTCATAAATATTATCGCTATCACTATCTGTCAGCTCTACCGCAGTTTCTGAACCGACCTGCTTTGTAACTTTCCAGTTTGAATCAGTTTTTGTAAAAGCATTTGCTGCCTTATCATTGCTGATTGTTATCGTAATATCATCAATTTTATTATATCCTGATGGTACTTTGGTCTCAGAAAGTGTATATGTACCTGCCCCCAGACCTTTGAATATGATATAACCATCATCATCGACATAACCCTTTACATCTACATGAGTTGGAAGATTACCTTTCTGTGTGAATACAGTAGTTCTTATATACTTTTTCGTTGTGTCATAATATTTTGTTTGATCAACACCACTCGTACCAGGATCTACGGTCGTATATGTACCGTCATTCAGCTTCCAATATGTTCCGCTTGCATTTTCTGTAAACTGATCCTCAGATACAAGAACGATGTTCATATCGGTTCCTGTTAATGTAAACTCAGCGCCCTTGAGTGGCTTTGGAGGTGTGGAATTATCGACCTTTATGATCTTGATAGCGGTAGTAAAAGTATTAACATCAGACCATGGAGTAACACCTACAGGATCAGTATAATCATCATTCGGCTCATCAGGAGTATCAGGACTCGGAGGTGTTCCCGGCTTAGGCTCATCAGGATTGGTGTCACTTTCACCGACCGCATCCACATTAGGATTATTTGAATATGTCAGGAATACCTTATTGGGGTTACCTGTACTTGTAATATCAGCATTCTCATTCAGCTTTGCCGAATATGTCACCCTTATCTCCTGTCCTGCTTTTGCCTTATGCTGAATGAAATCCTTCATTACTATCTGGAATGTATACTGCACATCTCCAACTTTAGCAGCGTTGCCTTCATCGACTCTGTAATATGAATTATCAATTAGTACGTTATTGATATAAACCTTAACGCTGCTATTATCGAATGTAAGACCATTTGACATCTTATCGTTGATAACAAAGAAATACTTGTCATATCCTATCATAGAAGGAACCACTGATGTAAGCTCATAATTTATTGTATCACCGATGCTTGCTTCATTATGATCAGTCTTGGCAGAATTTTCAACTATTTTTTTGTCCAGCGTAGGAAGGTCTTCCTTAGTTGTTACTTCAACCTGTCCCGCAACCTTTAAAAGATTAAGAGTGCGCGGATTATTTTGAGTAATATCTGCTTCGTCCTTAACAAGGTAATAACCTGCGGCAAGTTCGGTAAGCTCATATTTTTTGGTTGTATTATCAGGTGTATTATCGGATTTCAAGGCGTTTCCTGTCAGATGAGTACCTGCAAATTTTGCAAATTCAACCGCAAAATCACTGTTATCAGCATACTGTTCAAGAACCGCAGCAACACCTGCTGCATCAGTTACTGATGCAAAAGCATTGACATCAGAAGTAGAGGCATTATTATCATGATCAATTTTGAATTCATCAGCTGCTTTAAGAGCTGAAAGGAAGGTCGCACCTGATACATTATCGCCCCACTGAATATCTGTGAGCACATAAGGATCAGCTGTTGTTCCGCTTCCGCTAAGATTACCCTTGAATATCTGATATGCTTTATAATTGTGTGTACCTGCATTTTTAGCAGTTATAGTTATCGAATTTGTACTATCTGCAAAGACTGTCATCCCTGTTGCAGCTAAAGGAGTTATCGCTAACAGACCTGCTGTAAGCATAGCTACATATTTCTTATGGTTTTTCATATTTTTACCTCCGTTTTAAAAGTATTTTTTAATCCGCCGTATCATTTTACAGAAGCCATCTCACGATCGCCTCCTTTTGTGCCTGTATAAGGCGGATCCGCTTATTATTCCAATTATTGTGAATATTCCTCCTAAGAAGTATATCCGTCCTGTACCGCTGCCGCCTGTTGTTGGAAGCTTGTACACAATGCTCTTATTCTTTACAAGTATAGGCGTGCTTTCATCATTTGAAGCAACATTCTGATTCTCTACTGGAAGCATTATATAGTCCTCGTTTTCAGTAGCTCCGCTCACGGTTTCTGATGCTACATAGTAAATGTAACGATGATTAGCATCTTCGCCAAGCTTTGCTTTTGTACTGTTCCAGTTCCAGACGTCAGAATTGCCGAGCGATATCTGCTTTGACCATTCAGCGTCTTCCTCATAGTCCTTCATGGCTACTGAGCCCTCCTGTATTGTAACTCCGTACAGGTCATAATTTGAGGTATAAACGCCATTTACAAGATCATAGCCAGCCTTAGTTACGGTAAAGTCATCAGGATCAGTAACCTTGAAATTCCATACTCTGAAACTATTATGATCATTACTGCCCTGAGGAGATTCAAAGTACACATACATATTATCCTGATCTGCTTCAGCAGGGATAGTATACACTGCTTCAAGAGTTCCCCAATTATATCCTGTAATAGGACTTGGAAGAGCAGCGATATTCTTAAAATTAGAATATGATGAAGCTGCAGTATTAGGATCAAGATTTATCTTATTGATCGATAATAACAACTTATGAGTAGATGTTTCATCATCTCCTGATACATCTGCACGGAATCGGTATTTTTTTCCCGGTTCAAGAAGAGGAACATTTTTCTTTATTCCGTCTGCAACATTATCTCTACCAGTAATCAATATATAGTAATCGCCCTTATAATCATATGTTTTTATTGTTGCACCGCCATTACTGCTCCAACCATCAAAAATATTGTCTCCAAACTCATCATAATAATACGCATTTTGTGAAACATGAACTACACCTGTTCCTGCATCAACCTCAACATTCTTATAGCCCTCGACAGCAACAAACTCATCAATTCTGAAAGACTTTGGATAAGTGTCACCTTCTGTTTCAATAAGCAGATACATACCGTAAGGGTTAACTTCGTCAGGAAGTGTTACGGTACCTGTAAGCTTTACCCAACCTCCGCCATTTGTAGTTGCATTTTTGACATTTACAGATGACACTCGATGATAGCTCTTAAAATTATCTTTTTCAAGTCCGTCATTCAATGTCATAACAAAAGAAGCGGAAGCAGGATTAGATTCATTTCCTTCTTCAGCACTTATCCATCTGTTATTATAGAATACACCAAGACTAAATGTATAAGTTTTACCCGCTTTGAATATCTTAGGATCAAGGAATAGTCTTGCGCCTTGTGAAGGAGTTGTTCGTTCTTTAACCAGCAAAGCGTCTCCCTTAGCAAATGCATCATTGCTACTTGAAGCTACAATAACATTGCCCTGAGGCTCCCAGCCATCGGTTACTCTTGTAAATGAGTGATGCAAAAGGAGTAAGCTGTCATCTGACTCTTCATTATAGATTTTGATATCAACAATATTTGATCCTGACTGTAAATTTGAAACTTTAAACAAATTATTGCCAAGGGATTCAAAAACGATGTTATTTGAAGAAAGCTTATAGTAATTATTGTTATACCCATCAGCACCTGATGAATAGAACTGAACATTTCCCGGAACATTAAGGCTGAATTCCGCACTTCCTCCTATGTAAACAGGTGTTTCACCTGACGATTTAATAAGATTATTTCCGGGATCGTAAATATTAACTTTAAGCGTTGCATCCTTTGTTGAGATTAGTTTTTTCTTACGTTTCAATGTTATCTCAACGGGTTTCTTTTCTTCACTTCTTGCGTTCAGCCACTGTTTTTCAACATAAAGCTTAGATTTACCGACGGCTCTGTTTGTTATAAACAAGTTGCCATTGGTATCTTTGGAATACGCTACTTCATAGCCTGTAGGAACAACTACTTCCTCAACGCTGTATGAATAACTGTGAGTACCGTATTTAAGTGGAAGATCACTGAATGATTGAATCCAGTTATTACCACTGTTAAGCGCAAACGTTATATTTCCGCCTATCTCAACAGGCTTGCGTACTGATGGCTGACTTGAATCAGTCTGGTAAAGCTTGAAGTATATAGGGTCATGAGGTACTTCAATGTCATTGACCTCATCCCAAACCTTTCTTACATCAAAAGAAGTTCTTTCATCCTTGATTACATTTATGAAATCATACTGATTTTTTTCACTCAAAGCCACGGCTTCGCCGCTTTTCACTTCACCGTCGGATAGTATCCTATCATCACCATTCACCTTAACGGCTGCAATTATATTTGGATCAACACCAGTTTCAACAACATAAAACTCTCTGTTTTCATTAAAATTATACAGATCCATACGTTGTCCGTTCTTGAGTTTGAATGGATTGCTGTGACCTGAACCAAGATCAGCTTTTTCAATTATGCCGTTGATTTTTTCATATACAGTAAAACTGTATTCGGTTTTATCATAATCACCTGAAAAATGTCCGTTATAATCGACACTCTTTGTAATAGCCAGTGGCTTAACAGTAGGAAGATTGATATCCATTGCAAGGTTTGAATAACAGCCGCCTCGCTCAAGATAGAACATCTTGATCTCGTGAGCACTGAATTGATTCCAATTATCAACACCTGAGAAATAATCCTCCAGATATGTAACGATCCATTTTGTCTCATTGCCTACTGTTGTACTTGCAGTGTTGTTACCGATTATTGTCGGCTTGGGAAGGGCTGAAAAATTCTTTCCCTTTGCAGTTAACTGGCTTTCTATGCTATCTGCTGTACCTGTTAATGATTTGCCGTATGCATTATCCTGAACCCATACAAGACCGTTTGTAAAATCGATCATACCGCCTGCCGGCTCATGGATACCGCCGATGTCAAGTACAAGTCTGCCATCTACGAATACCCACATATCATCATCACCGCTGTACTTGAATACGACCGGATCTTCATATATATCATTTGTATCGTTTGGCTGCGGATTATCGAATTTAGCTTCCATCATCATACCAAAGTGATGATTGTAAGTACCATCGTATCCAGTATTGAAGTTAGGATCTTTCTTGGTGTAATCATATTCGTCAAAAGGGAAGAAGCCTATTTTAAAGCCAGGATCAACATTTCCAAGTTCAGGATTAGCATCTCCGCCCGAAATTGCGTGTGCATATGTTTCTCCCGTTGAAATATCGGTATCAGTACCTAGATGATGATTTCCGTTTACGATATCAAATGTTCGGTCATAAACGGTAAAATCATGGGTATCCACATTATAATAAGCATAGTTCAGATTACTGTTATAATACAAATGTCCGTTTGAAGGATCCACCTGAAGCAGATGATTAACATCAGGATATATCTTTTTATATTCATATTCTACTGTACTGAACAGATATTTAAGAGAATTTCCAGCTGTACCATCCGCTTTTCTTATTGTCGGATAACCCTCTTCGTCAAGAGATGAACTTACTATTCCCTGTACAGGTCTGTTTCCAGATATAGGGCCTACACCCTCAAGATTGTTATAGTCACCTGAATAGTTATTCCTATCGGGAGTTGTTCTTGTATAAACATTATAGTATTTTCCTTCATCGTCATCATTGGTAAATGTTCCTGTATAAGCCGGTGTACCGTATGAAAAGAACATTATATCAGTTGAAGGGTCTCTTCCGGTGTTTATACCAACTTTTTTGACATTGGTGTGTTCCCATTGCCCTGTCTCGGAATTATAGTTTATACCATAATTGTTCTGAGCAGCCTCAAGATCATTATCGCCATAATCAAACAGCGTAAATTTGATACCTTTTGCGATATTGTCTATGGTATTAGTTAAAGGAACAGGATATCTCGGATCCTTTTCATTTTCAAGAACGCCCCTGACTTGATCGACCAGCTGAATTTCAGGAACATTTTCATCACTTAGCTGAGATAAAAGCTGTTCTTCGGAGGTTTCCTCTGAAGGAAGATCAATTGAAACGACCTCAGGCTCGTTATTTTCGGATTGATCGATATAATCAGGCAGTTCTTCATCGGTATAGCAGAGCATTGTGTGCAAATGCTCATCATGACCGCATACAAGCACCTTTTCATAACAATCATCCGTATGAATATGCTCAGCGTTTTCTTCAAGTCCACAAACAAGGACTCTTTCATAGCATTCGTCGCTGTGCTCATGCTCCTCAATGCCACAGATGGGCTCATTTACCATGGTGATTACTGTATCACGCAGTTCCCAGAGGACGCCTGTAGAAACGAATACTGATAGCACAAGCAGCAGCGATACCATTCGCCGTCGCTTAACATTGTTTTTATGAATTAACTCATAAAAACTGTCGAAATAGTTTTTCATCTATTTCAGCGTCCCCTTTCTGAATTATTCTTTGGTCCAAACCTTAAAGAGTACCTTGCCGACAATCTGATCCTTTCCAATACAGCCTATTGCGGAGCTTCTGCTGTCCACAGAAGATTCGCGCTGATCGCCGAGTATGAATATCTTGTCCTCGGGTACCTGATACGGAAATTCGATCTCACATCTTCCGAGCTCCTTTTTTTCCACATATGGTTCATCAAGAAGCTCTCCGTTGACATAGACATTTCCGTCGCTGTCCATGTCTATTACATCCCCTGAAAGTCCGACAACGCGTTTAAGAAGAGATTTGTTCTGCCACGAAACGCAGCACATCTGACCATACGATACATTATCCGACTTTATCAGTATGAGGACATCCCCCTCTTTTAAAGTCGGCTCCATGCTGCTTCCCGCAACCTGTACAACAGGAAAAAATAAAGTCGATACAAGCACTGCAAATGCTGCAACAACAATAAGAATAGATACTGTGCTGAAAAGCGTGCTCCAAAATTTTTTTCTGTATCTTATATTTTTCAGTTCGTTCTCCACCTGCTCAACAGATGGCATAGACTCTGTTATTTTTATCTTTGCCCGCATAATAATCGTTCCCTTAATATTTATTATCATTGTTTACGGAGCTTTTCTTTGCTTCGGAAATGATCTGCTTTGCCTTTTCCTCAGCTTCCCTTATAATGGCATCAGCTTTCTTTTTTGCCTCTTCCAGTGAAGTACCCTCAAGCTGGCTTATATAGTCATCGGCGGTCTGCTGTGCAGCTTCAAAAAGTCCGTTGAGCTTAGCCGAAATCTCTGCGAGAGAACCTGCACTGCTCATTTTATATTCTTTATCTTTAAGCTTTTTTCTGAGAGCTTCATTTTCTTTCAGAAGCTCCTCTTGTTTCTTCTGATATTCAGATATTATATATATCAGATCGCTTCTTTTTAAATGTTTGAATTCCTTATCAGTCATAATTGATTACTCCATTTAATATAGCGTTTCATTACCTGTTTAACATCTGTATTATACCATTTGTTTTAAATCAATGTCAACAATTCTAATATATTATTAACATATGCGAAAATATTTTTGTTGAAAATGGCTAATCAAATATGCTGAGGTTTGTCAAAATCAACAACGTAATAAACGACTATAATATACAAATTCCAATATACATGACATTTTTTACCATATGGATTCTATCGACTTATTACTGAATACTAATCCATATGAGTTGTAAGCTTTTACCAAAACACAATGGCTTTGATTGTGCTTATCGCTGAATTTCTGCTTATTTAATGATTATTAATATTATCTGATTGATTTGCAGCTTATTTTGAAAGTATAATGAATGTATGAAAGTTTTTGCCTATCGTCTCTATAAAATTAAGTAATTTATTAAAAGAGTGCTATATAATTAAGTGTTTGTATTACAGTTATTTTTATATACATTATGTATATATCATAATGATACCCCATGCATATAAAAGAGGTGATCTGATGTTAATCAAAAAAAGCGTATTTTCACATTTGGGGACAGTAATAATGTCGTTGCTTCTTTGTTTCGCTTTTTGTATTCCAAATCAATGTATCGGTGAAAGCGAGCAGCTTCATTCAATAAAGCTGATATGCCATAATGATGACATAATACTTACAGGGATGGAATGGAATCTTTACAGAATCGGTGAACGTCATATTGATAAAATCGTTCTTAGTGGAGCCTTTTCAGATTATCCAGTCGATATGTCAGATCTGTCTGAAGAAAATGTTGAACAGATAGCAAAAACTCTTGAAAGCTACGCAGTTGCCGATGATATATCACCCGTAATGAGCGGTGCGACCGACGGAGCAGGTGAGCTGTCTTTCGACAGTTTAAGCAGAGGCGTATACCTTGCTGTCGGTAAAAAACTGAAAATAGATTACACCTGCTATGTTGCTTCTTCTCTTATTCTTGAAGTAAGAGACAGCGATGTATCATTTAGCTACGACGCTTTTCCAAAATTCAAGTACGCCACTCTCGGCAGTGAACAAATGTCATATACAGTCAGAAAGGTATGGATAAATGATACTTCAGAAAGTGTTGAATATCCACCAAATGTAACCATTGATCTTTTCAAAAACGGTGAGCTCTATGATACTGTAATACTGAATACAGATAATAAATGGGAGCATCACTGGACAGACCTTGATAATTCAAACAAATGGTATGTTGTTGAACGTAATATCCCTGTAAACTATACTGTCCTGATCGATTTCAATAGCACACAGTATATTATAAAAAACAGCTATACTTCCATAGAAACTTCGTCAGTCGTAACAGATATAACAACTGCTACTCCTATTGACTTTTCAACAACGTATCTGATCAATACTTCAGCAAAAACAACTATGACTGTTCCACAGACATCCGTTACTTCTCTTCCGCCTCTTGCACAGACAGGTCAGCCTTGGATGGCTGTTATAATACTATCTTCAAGTGGTATCTTGCTCCTAATTATAGGATTAATGATAAAGAAGAGAAATAATGATGAGTAAAGGTATTATTATTTACAAGTTTGATATTATTTTCAATCCGCACAGTAACTTCAGACTATAATTGTTCTGATTCGCTGTGCGGCTGTTTTTATATTTTTGTATTTAATTGGCATAAATGCATATTTCAATTCTGACCCAAAATATCACAGGATTGGTAATACTGGAAATGGAAAAAGCTATGTAAAGGGACGGTTTGAGTTTCACGACTAAGACTAGTGGGATACAACAGAATTTCAGGAGTATATAATCGGCTATTTGATATTAAATAAAAACATTTATGTTTTTTTCTTTCATTTAGTATATTCAATTATATTAGTAATGCCTTAACCTGTATAAGTCAAAGCAATGTATTATTCCAAGCATTCAATAGTAAGAGATACGCGTTCTTTGCCTTTTACATGTCTTGCTATACTATGGTTACAATTAAAGTCGGATGTGCTTCATGGAATACGGTCAGAATCTTATTCTGTTTTAAAGTATACCAATTGTGTAAATTGACATTAGGATTGGTACTGCCAAAAATGCTATACGGAATACAAATCATAATATATACAAAAAACTATAAGTAAAGCACGCTCAGAATACTACAAAACGTACAAATAATATGAACTGTTTTTTAACGAATAGCGAAACTGTTACTTTATAATCAGCACTGTATTTTGTAAAAATATACAAAATTATTCAATTGTTATATTGATTAGCGTGAAAATACTTTACAAATATACCCCTATATGATAAAATTAAGTGTAATATTATTTTTGAGGACATTCAAAAATAATATGAATTGAATGAAAGGGGGCTGCTTTATGTGAGTACGATTGCAAAAGAAGTGAAAGTAAAAAATAACAGCAAAGGTTTTTACGTATATACAATTGTACGAAAATTCTTTATATACGGCCTGTCTGTCTTTATTATTGTTGCTGCTATTTTCTTTGCAGCAAGCAGAAGTCCCAATAAGTCGTTATTTGGTTTCAGGTATTACATTGTACTTACTGACTCGATGGTTCCTGAATTTTCAAGCGGAGATATGGTGTTTGTAAAGCGAACCGGTGCTGAAGCGATAAACGAGGGTGATATTATTACTTTCAATCCTTCAAGCGGAAGTGATGCTTATCTGACTCACCGAGTTACTGAAAAAATAGCCAATTATGAAAATACAGGTGTGATTTGCTTCAGAACAAAGGGTGACGCTAACGATTCTGAAGATTCATTTCTTATTGATGAGAGCCGAGTTATAGGAAAGGTTAAGTTCCACGTACCTAAACTTGGAATAATAGTCAGGTTCGTGCAGCTCAGGTGGTATTTTATTCTGCCGTTGATTATACTGTTGTTTGTATTTTTCAGGATGATGAAGTATTATTTTGATCTGAAGGGGAAAGAGAACAGCAATAATATAAATCAAAACATTGCGTCAGAACAAAAAAATAATTAAATTTAGGAGGATCAGGTATGAAAAATGACGTTTCCAAGAAGAAAACTTCTAAAGAAAAGAGGGTGCTGATAGCTGCATTATGTATTGCTGCTTCAGTTGTTGCAGGAAGTACATTTGCTTGGTTCACTTCTCAGGACGAGGTTACCAACAGATTGAGTGCATCTGCATCGTATGATGTGAGCATTGCTGAAGATTTCACACCGCCTGAGAACTGGGTTCCTGGACAGACTATCGATAAGAATGTCGGCGCTGTCAACACCGGTAATACGGATGCATTCGTTCGTATGTGGCTGGAAGGTGAGATGCGCTTGATCGCACAGGGCACTTCTTCAACAATGGCATCTTCAATGAGCGGTGCTACTCTCAATTCTGTTACAGACCAGCAGCTTTTGGATGCAAACCTGACATATAAAGTCGGAGATGTTTATCTGAAGGAACTGTCAACAAAAACGATTCAGAATCCAGACACGCAGAATGCGGCATCTCCGACTGCATATTCTGAAGTAATGTCCGTTCAGGCTGGCGGCGAGCTTGCGTATGTGGCTCCGGGATCTAGTTATAAATTTACTGCCAATGAGGCTATTAGTGTAACGAATAATAAAGGTGCTATTCAGAGCATTGCGAAAGGAAAGGAGTACACTGTTACTGTGGCTGCTACGGATAATAGTGTGACAGTTGGCGATATTGTTGTCGATAATACAGCAAATACGATAACGCTTCAGAATCTTGCTGCATTCCGTAACATTGATTCCAACACTTTTGTTCCTGCTTCTGATGGCCTGTATTTGTTCAGAAGAAATGTTAATATGGTGAATGGTTCTCCTACTGGTGGCACTGGTAGCGATAAAGACGATTATGAGTTCAGTGGCTATTATGTAAAGGAGATTGGCGGAACAAAGCATTATTTCGCACTGGAATATGATAACACAGGCGCTCAGCGTTCTGACTATGTGCTGCCAGATAGCGTTGTGACAGTTACTCTTGGTGCTGACAATAATTATACAGTTGCTAATAATGGTATTAAGATGTTCACAGCATCTCAGCAGACGATTGAAAACAGCAATTTAGTTTGGAAGTATATTGATACCAATACAACTGTAACACCTTATACCAATAAGACTACTGGTGCAGTGGTGTATAAGGTTGGCGACAGTGTTTATGATTCAATCGGGGCTTTTGTAGCTGGAGACGTATCTACTGTAGTAGCTTCTGGTGATTTAATACCCGCAAATTATGATACCGGCACAGCAATTACGTACTCTGCTCATTGCATGCTTGTTGCAAAGGATAATATTGTAATTAACGTTGCGCTTTCCAATATCGGCACAGATGCTGAGAAGTGGACTGCAAAGACTGCAACCGGTAATAACACTACATTCTATTACAACAATGACCTCGAAGAGGGTGCAACAACAGCACAGTTGGTTAACAGCCTGACGCTTGATCCGAGTGTCACACAGAATGACTACATTGCATTCGACTTCGACCTCAATGTATTTATGGATTCTGTTCAGGTTACAGTTGCTGAAAATGGTGATGAAGGCTTCGCTTCTGTAAGCGATTGGGCAGCGGGAACAGGTAATGTCGGTGCAACTGGTGCAGCTGGCACAGTTACAAACGGCGAAATCGAACTGATTGTATGGTCTTAATCTGACATAATTTAAGTTATTTATACTTGAAAGGAGGGAGGCTGGCTTGATGCGTGCAAGGAATATTTTTGCGGCACTGGTAGGCAGTCTCCTATTCCTTTTCTGCAACAGCCTTACGGCTTTTGCGGATGTCGCTTTGCCCGAAGGCGCGGTAAAGGGACTTCCGGAGAGGCTGACTGCTATGGATTCAGACGGGAACGTCGTCAATTCAGAAACAGGTGAGTATTTCTTCCACGTGGAAAACATGGACTATGGTGTTAACTATACAAAGGATATCCAGCTCATGAATCTGCGTGATGATAAGGCATATCATATATATTTCTATGTAAAACCGTTGTTCAAGGACGGTGAGATTGACCTTGAAGAGGGCTGCGAATGTACCTTCTGGCTTGACGGTCAGGAGTTTTACAAAGGAAAAGTAACGGGCGAACCTGACAGTGGTTATATTGATTTGCGGAATGCGGTCTATGACTGCGGTTTGTATAATCCAGGAGACAGTCATACTCTGAAATGTTCTGTGATATGGAATGACCTTGATGTTCTGGTTGGTGTGGATAATGGGCACAGGCTCGTTGATATCGATGGTGAGCATGTTCTGGTCGGTTCACAGAAGAACGGCTATGTCGAGGGTGAGATAGAGTTCAAGTGGATATTCTATGCCGCTGTTGATGAGGACTATGTTCCGCCCAATACTGGACTTCTGGCAGCAAGTAGCAGATCATGGCTTATCGCAATAGCTGTTCTTGCTGTGCTGACAGGAGGAATGACGCTGCTGGTATTCTTGAAAAAGAAAAGGAAGGACGTTCCTCACAATTGTCAAAAGGTGACCTCTGATGAAGGGTAAAGCTGTATTAGCTTTTATAATAATGTTGGTCTGTGCAGGAGCATATTGTGCATATCGGTATTATAAAGAAGATGTACTTCCTCAAAAGCAGATAGACGATGCTTATGATGAAGCGACAGAGCTTTTCGGACAGATAAGACCTGAAACTCGAAAGGCGGAAATTGATGCCGAGGTGGTACATGATGATCTTCTTAGTGATGCTAAAAAAGTCAATAACAGAGTTGTTGGCTGGATAAGCATTCCTGATACGCATATCGATTTTCCTATCGCACAAGCAGATGATAATGATTTTTATCTTCATAATGGCTTGGATGGAACATATAACTATGAACTTGGCTGTCCGTTTCTTGATTATCGGTGTGAGTTTGATTTCAGCGGCTTCAATTCTATCGTATATGCACATCATATGACAGAACAGCGGATGTTTGCAGATATATCGCTTTTTACGGACAGTACATTCATGAAGGAGCATTCCAAGGGATATCTTACACTGCATGATAGGGTTTATAGTGTTAAGTTTTTTGCGTATCTAAATGTGTATCCAACTGCACCTGTATATCATGCAATTTTTATGACTGCTCCTGATAAAAAGGAATACCTTGAATATATCTTCAAGGAGGCAAAGTACACGCAGATGACCGGAATTGAAGAGCTTGATGAAAATGTTAATCTGCTGCTTCTTTCAACTTGTACTTATGAGTATAATGATGCAAGAGGCGTACTGGTCGGTGTTATAGAACCTAAAATTGAAAAGCAGGAATAATCCCCAATTTTTCTCCTGCTGCAAATCAGAATTTGATCAGAGTATATCTGTGATATTTTTATTATAAGTTATACAAGGAATGATCGCTGATCAAAGGCGATCTCACATAAACTCGCACTTGATTCTGATGGGGGAATTGGGTGCGTTTTGTTATTATCATGGCAAAGAGCAGAAAAATATTCAATATGATTTATAAGATGATCTCTACGGTTGTTATTACTATTGGGGCGATCATACTTATCTTTTATTTGTGCGGTATACGGATTTATCACGTTAAGTCAGGCTCAATGGGCGAGCTTCTTCCTGTTGGAAGTGTATGCTTTGTAAGTACTTATGTCAGTTATGATGATATAGAAGCAGGAGATGTGATATCTTTTCGTTTGAGCGACGATATCCGTGTAACTCACAGAGCTGAGAAAATAACAGCAGAAGGTATCATAACCAAAGGCGATGAAAATAATACAAATGATCCTGATCTTGTAACCAAAGAAAACTATATCGGAAAAACAGTTTTTGCGATACCTCATTTGGGAGTGATTTTTGATTATTTCCGTACAATTGGCGGAATGATAGTGCTTGGTATTGTAGGTGTAATGCTTATAGTTTCTGGATTATTCTACAAACCAAAATAAAATGAAAGGAGAGAATGTCTGTGGAGCGTATCATAAAAGGTATTAATCGTTTATTTCATGGAAATAAGCGTCAGATGCTTACGGCAATAGCATTGCTGCTGATCGTATATGTATTGCTCCTGGCAGGTATTTTCTCTTATTTTCATAGTGAAGACACCGTCACTAACAGATTGGCTGCTAAAAACGGCTCGGTAGCGATACAAGAGCCTAACTGGGATAATACGGGAAAGTTCGATGCAAAGTCCTCGGAACCCGGTATGAAAATATCCAAAAACCCCATGGGATATAATGACGGTCAGATATATCTTTATATCAGACTAAAAATGACAATAGAGCTTGACAGCTTGACACAAGCGGAAAAAGATCTGAAAACAAAGGAGTATAAGGACAATTATCTTACTGCTGATAATGATATCAGAAGATTGAAAACTATTGCAGAAAATATAAAATATGTCAGTGCGGATAACGCAGAGCCGTTTATAGAACTGGATACAACAGACGCTGATGTGAGAAACTGGTCAATTACGGATTGTTCAAACAGCTATTTCGTATTTGATGCGGCTAATCAGTCGGTTGATAATGATAAACTCGTATTCTATTTTTATTATTCAAACGGACAGAAAGACAGTGAGGGTCATGATCTGATGTGCCGTGTAGCACCAAATGAACTCACAAAGGAACTTTTCCATCGTGTGGATATCCCTGAATACAAGAAAGATTATCTTGGCGTTTTTGATCTGCCATATAAGATAATAGTACAGGCTGAAGGTATCCCTGTAGAAAGCGCTGCATCAATGCTCGTTGATAATGCAAAGGCTGAATTTGAATATTATGAAAGGTAGATGGCGTAATGCTCGAAAAAATCACAAAACGAGTTATTAGCGGTATAGTTGCTGCTATCATGGCAATGTCAAATGTTTCGCCTATCATGCCGATATATGCCGAAGAAGTACAGACAACGGTCTGTGAAGAAACAACAGGCGAAGAAAACAAGTCAACAGAAGAATTTGATCTTACGCATATGAGCATTGAGCTCTATCCTGATGAGCAGAAC
>JAEEGL014342060.1_pt1 | contig 45388 bp, 43 predicted proteins | sample 9134231 | NCBI WGS metagenome assembly JAEEGL01 (sample SAMN16246548, study PRJNA631951) | gut metagenome | biome: gut microbiome; feature: rumen; material: fiber-attached | host: Bos | place: Iran: Karaj | collected 2018-10 | reverse complement strand
GGCCAAAATAAAGAAGAAATCAGACAGTCGGTTCAGCAAAACTTGCACTTTTTGATAGGCTTCGTCTTCCTCCATCATGGCTACCACATATCTTTCGGCGCGTCGGCAAACGGTGCGGCAGATGTGCGTGTCGGCGATGAGTCGGTTGCCCTGCGGCAGGATGAACCCGCGCATCGGTGGAAGCTCCGCGCTCATGCGGTCGATTTCTTGCTCCAATTCTTTCGTGAATTCCGCGAGCCGCTCCACTTTCCAGTATTTCTCCCAATTCGCCACCGGGGTGGCCAACATGCCCCCGACAACGAAGAGCTCGTTTTGCACTTTTGTCAGAAATTCGTCCGGATTCTGCGAAATCACGGCCCCGATAAAGCTGTTCAACTCATCTACAGTGCCGTATGCATGCAGTAGAATATCACTCTTGGAAATACGTGAACCATCTGATAATGAGGTTGTTCCTTTATCTCCTGTACGTGTGTAAATTTTCATTGCGATTTTTTTTGCAAAAATAGAAAAAAAATGTATTTTTGCAGCCGCAAAAGCAAAGGAAAAAAAGTCTCCTTAGCTCAGTTGGTAGAGCAATTGACTCTTAATCAATGGGTCCAGGGTTCGAGTCCCTGAGGGGACACGGAAGGCGGTCAATTTGGCCGCCTTTTATGTTATTGCTCCCGGACAGGACCGGCGTAAATCTTCAGAAACAGGTTCTGAAGCTCGTCGGCCTCACCGCGGAGGCCTTTAAGTCCGTTTTCCATATAGCTTATAAACGTCTCCTTTTCATCAGAGGTGTAGCGTTTCGAATATCGCTGCGTGTTGTTTAATATATCATAAGCTATGTAGTTGTTGTTCCATATTTTGTAATGATTGTGAATGCGCTGGTCGATGATGGCGGCAAGACTGGAAAATTTCATGTTTTTTTCTTGTTTGTCGCATTCGTAGAGCTCCTCTTTGGTGATGGTGGGGGTTACCGCAAGATGTACATGGCCTTTGAATTGGGTGATGCCTTGCAATATGCTTCGCAGGTCCTCACCCGGTTCCTTGATGTATTGTTGGTATTTGGAAATGTATAACTCCTGCGTCTTCATGAAGTCGCAGGGTTCATACTCGTATGAAATGACCACTGGTGTTATGTTAAGCTCACTGAGATTCTCCACAAACGGTTTTGGACTGCTGATGGAAAACATCTTCAGTACTGCGCTTTCTGTCTGGTCATTCCCGTCCTTGGTGCGTCCGTTGCGTTGGGCAATCCACACTGATTCCCTTTTTTCCAGCAAAGCGTAGCGCATGTAAGAGGACACTTCCATGGAATTGCGGTAGAAATCATGCACGGTGCCGCCCCGTACAATCCGGAACATCTTGTTCATTTTGCCTATGTCAATGACGAGGTCGCCTTGCATCAGGTTGTTTCCAAAGGTGATTTCCGATGTTTGGATATGATTTGCATTCAAGACAATTTGCAGGAGTGCTGCATCCAGCAGAATATCCCGGTGATTGGCGATGAACATGTAGCGATGGTGGTCGTCCAATCGGTCAAATCCTTCCCAGGTGAACGTTGTACAACTTTTATGCACAATGCGCCAGATGGCTTTCAGCATCACATTGGTTTGGAATTCATCAATGGTTTTGATTTTGGAAAAATTCTCTTTGAATGTATTAATGTCCGCTTCGGGAAACAGATATTTCACAATGGAAGGGAAAAAAGGGTTCGCGCCAACTCGCGCAATGGCAGCGGGAATCTCATGGTCGTAATAGGGGCGGGTTTCTTCGAACATTGCTGTGTGGTTTAGTGTTTGCGGTTGTCGATGAAAGTGACGGGTTTGCGGCTCATTGCGGGGAAGTTCACTTTGCGGACCTCTTCGACGGGGGCGATGATGATTTGCGGTGCGACACGGATTTTGGCGCGGAAACGGTCTTTCAAATCCTTAATCACATCGAAATCTGGCTCTTGCCGCAATCCTATGGTGATGGTGACATCATCGGTTTCGGTGGTCTCGTTGGTGCCGATTGTGATGTAGTAGTTCTCCACGTAATTTGCGTTGGTCAGCACCTCGGTCATGGCGGGCGGGTAGAGGGTGGTGCCCTTGTACTTGATCATGTGGTTCTTGCGGCCTACAATGGGACTGATGCGGAATGTCTGTCTTCCGCATCGGCAAGGTTCCGGATGTATGCAAGCCATATCACCGGTGCGGAAGCGGAGCAGGGGCATTCCTTCCACGCCCAAGGTGGTGATGACCACCTCGCCCACTTCGCCCTCAGGCACGGGCTTGTCATCCTCGCCGATTATCTCCACAATCAAAAGCTCCGGATGGTGGTGGCCGCCACAGCCGTATTCGCATTCCGAAAAGGTGGCTGACATCTCCGTGGAGGAATAAGTGGCGAACAGGTCCACATCCCATTTTTCTTTGATCTTCCGGCCTAATGAGTTCAGCTCGAAGTTTTGGTCGCGAAGACCCTCGCCAATACCGATAATCCGTCGGATGGATGACTTCCGGTACTCAATGCCGTTCTCTTCCGCGTATTCGATAAGGCGGAGGATAAATGAGGGGATGCACATTACCGTGTCGGGTTTGATGCGCTCAATGGTGTCCCATTGCAGTTCGGGGATGCCATTGCCCACGCGAATGACACCGGCACCCATCTTCCTGAGACCGAGGAAATAGGCCAGTCCTGCCATGAAGCGTTTGTCGATGGTGGTCATCAGCTGTAGCACGCTGCTGGAAGTCAGTCCAGCACAGGTGAACGATACGGCTTCGTTGTACGCAAGACGTTCCAAATCACGGTCTGTGCAGGCGAAGGTCACAGGGTCGCCTAAGGTGCCCGATGTTGTGATGAAATCGATGATTCTTTCCTTTGGGACGCACAGAAAATCCCAATTGTGCAGCTGTAAGTCCTTCTTGTCTGTAAACGGGATGTGTTGCAAGTCCTCAAGTTTTTCGAATTTGTCAATATCAATGTTGAAATCATTGAAAAGTTTCTGGTAATAAGGAGAATTGGCCTTGAGATAAGCTAATTGTTCCTTCATTTTTTTTTCTTGAAAAGCTTTGATGACTGCTTTGGGTTGGAATTCTATTTCAGGGATGAAGTTCATGTTGAAAAGGTAAATTGGATTATAATATTTTGATCTCTTTCAGCCATTTTATGAAATCGTACTTCCATTTTCCGGCTTCAGGGGCGAGTTTCTCGTCCATGCCATAGCCGTGGCCGCCGGTCTCATAGAGTAGGAACTTATGTGGAATGCGTGCCTTGCTGAGACTGCGGTCCAGCAGCACGCTGTTTTCGTATTTCACCACCGGGTCGTCCTTGGCCGTTACGAGGAACACGGGCGGCATGTCTGGCGGAATGCTCAGTTCCATGGAGAATTTGGTCTGTTGTTCTGGTGTGTAGTGCTTGGTCAGCAGGTTTTTGCGTGAGCGTTTATGTGCGACGCCATCTTTCATGGAGACCACCGGATAGACGGGCACCACGAAGTCAGGCTTCAGGGAGGTTTGGTCATTGATACCCAATTTGGAGAGATAGTTGTCTTTGGAAAAAACGCCGGTCATGGTGACAAGATGTCCGCCTGCGGAGAAGCCCATTGCGCCCACTTTGTTGGGGTCAATTCCGTACTCCTTGGCATGTTGGCGCACGTAATGGATGGCGTACTGCGCATCCTCAATCATGGCGGGATGATGATAGCCCCGGTTGCCGGTGCGGTATTTTACCACGAAAGCATTGATTCCCTGTTTGTTAAGCCACTCGGCCACACCGAAACCTTCGGTGGCGATGCCCATAGTGTGACTGTAACTTCCCCCGGGGAAGATTACAACAGCCGTGCCGGTGTTGTTGCTCTTGTCAGCGGGATAGATATACAGTTTCGTGGGCTGTGACTTCATGCCCGGCACATCTTTCCATAACTTGACCGGCTTTGGCTGTGCACTGACCGCTAAAACCAGAAGCAGACAGAATAGGAAGTGTAGTATTCTTCGCATTATTCCACAGCATTATTCCACAATGTTTTGGATCTCTTCTTTGCTGAGCTGGCGGTATGAGAGGTTTGTCGGCATGTTATCCACAATGTCGTACGACACTTCAAACATCTCTTCGTCGTAAAAAGAGAGTTTGGAATTGGTGTTCGGATTGCATTCGATGTAGATGATGGATTGCATGTCGAGTTTTTTCTGCTCGCAAATCTGTTTGATCAGCGATCCGCCCGCATACGTGATGGAGGTGCCGGGATTCTCCTGATACAATTCTGTTGTGATGATATAGGTTTTACCGTTTTTATGGATGATCTTCAGACCACATGCGCTGGGCATATCCCATTGTCCTGCAAATGGGAAAATCTCATCGTAATATTTTTCGGGTACTTTCATGTATGTTTCTTGTATTTTATACGTTATATGATTGAAACAGCCAACAGCTAAAATTCGTTGAAATGGCTCTTGGAACGGTCCACGTCCTTGCCGAAGCTCTTGTTGGCGAGTTTGCGGTCGCGGGGACGGTAGGTGCCGTCTTCCATCTCGCGGAGCATGACCTTGGTGAAGAGCTTGAACATTTTCTCCTCTTGGGTCTCATCGTGGTAGAAGGCACTCCAGGCGTATTCGTAAAGTTCCTGCAGGCGCTCCGGGGTCATGTGCTTGGGTTGGTAAACCACTTGGCCGGCGTTGTAATGGTCCCAGTCGTGGTCGAAGATACGGCCCTGCCGCATGAGGTCGTCGTAGGCTTTGGTGTGCGGGAACGGTGCCAGGATGGTGAACTCGGCCAAATCGAGGTCTATCTTCAGCAGGAAGTCGATGAGGCGCAGGATGTCGTCTTCAGTCTGGTTGTCCAATCCGAACAGGATGGTGCCCTCCACGCCGATGCCGTAGTCGTGGTAGCGTTTCACGCGCTCCTTGATGTAGTCGGAGGTGTCATATACGGCCTGATAGACGTACCATGCACCGGCTTGTGCGGCGAGATCCAGCACTTCCGGGTCGTCTTCGATGGTATGGCTGATCCATTTTTTCTTCAGGGGAATCATCTCGCGGAAGAGGTCCATTTCCCATTGCTTGTTCTGTGCCAAGGAGTTGTCCACGATGAAGAGACGGTTGTTGTCGATGCTTTCCAAGTCGGCGATGGTCTTGTCGATGGGGCGGGGGCGGAAGCAGCGCCCTCCCAAGTATGACACGGCGCAGGGGTAGCAGCTGAAGCGGCAGCCTCGTGAAGCGTGGAAAAGATCCACCATCTGCACTCCCTTGTGGTTGTAAAGCTCTCGTTTGTACAGGTCGCGGCGCGCCGGCCCCACCAAATTGATGTCGGGCTGGTGCCCCATGTAGTTATATACTTTCTTGAGGCAACCGTTCTGTAAGTCTTGGAAGACCTGCTCTTGGCGGCCTTCCGACTCGCCTAAGAAAATACTGTCGGCGTGCTGTAGGGTCTCCTCGGCGTGCAGCATGGTGGAGATGCCGCCGAACATCACAGGGATGCCTTTGGCACGATATGCGTCGGCGATGGCCCAGCCCCGTTTCACCTGTGTGGTCAGCATCATGGAGATGGCCACCACATCACACGCCTCATCCATGTCCACCTCTTCCACGTTCTCATCCGTGAAAGATACATCAACGTATTCGGGCAGGGTGGCGGCAAAGACTACAGGGCCGTGTGGCGGCAGGTTAAAGGTTGTTTGCCCAGGTAACTTTTTCCATTTTGGATAGATGAGTTTCAGTTTCATATTTTCAGCTTTTTGCTTTTAGCTATTGGCTATTAGCTGTCGATAAATTTATGATTATGTTTTAGGTGAAAATTTAAAAGTGCAAAGATAGAAAAAAACATCATTCGTTTTCAATCTCTTCGATGATTTTATTCAGTCCCAGAAATTCGGCGCAGGTGAGGGCGGCACCGATGGTCACCCCCAGAATGCCGTGCGAGTTGATGTTCTGCCCTGTCAAGAAGAGGTTGGGGATTTTCGTACGCTGCGAAACGAGTGTTTGCGTGGGGAAGCTCTTGTCGCGGATAATGCCATACATGGAGCCGTCTTTGGTGGCTGTGTAGTCGCGGTAGGTGAGAGGAGAGGAGGTCTCATACCCCTCGATGGCAGACCGTATGCCAGGGAAGGATTGCTCCAACACGTCGAGATAGTGCTCGGCGGTGGCTCGTTTGAAGGCTGTGTAGTCGTCGCCTCTATGTCCGACGCGAGTGTCTGCCCATTGGCTCACCTCGTCAAAGTGCATGTAGCCTATCATCTCGGCACTTTGCGCCCACTGTTGGTGGTTCTCGGCACATTGGTGCATGAAAAGATAGCTTTTCAACGGGTCGCCTTTTCGTCGGTTGTTGGCCGTCCATACATCTTCGTTCTCGTAGAAATAGTAATTGTAGTTGAGGTAGGGTGTCGCCCGTTCCTTGAATTTGATATACACGGTGAAATTGGATATGGTGTTCTCCAGGTTGAGGATGCGGGTCCGATAGACTTTTCTGATGAGATGGGAGTGAATCATGTTGATGGTGGCCTGAGGATGAATATTGGAGATGAAATAATCAGCCTCCACCTGCTCTCCGTTTTTCAGTGTCACACCTGTGGCTTTCTCATCGTTGCATACAATCTCGCAAATTTCGCTGTTGGTGCGGATTTCCCCGCCAAAATCGCGGATGTGCCGGGCAAGGGCGGCGGCAATGGTGTCGCTGCCCCCGATGATGCGCCACGCACTCTGTATGTAGAAATTGTTGATGAGTGCGTGAATGTATGTCGGGGTTTTGTCCTTGACACCGGCATACAAGGGCAGGTTGCCGGCCAGAACGTTTTGCAGTGTGGTGTTGTCCGTGATAGAGGCGATAAAGTCATTGATGCTGGTCTTGATATAGTCCGCCTCAATGAACACGTTGTCTTCCACTTTACGCAGGTTGTATAGTGGCGATGCGCTGGCGATTTCCCTCAACTGCTGAACGTACCGTCGGATGTCTTTGCTGTTGTTTGGGAAGCTCTCGCATAGTGCCTCGGTGAACTGCTCATAGCCGGACGCATAGCGGTAGGTTTGCCCATTGATGGAAAAAACGTCATATCCGTTTTTGTCTAACTGGCTAATGGGGACCGCTTCGGCTAATTTCAAATAGGAGAAAAGCCGATGAAGAATCTGGCCTTCCAGCATGCTGCCGATATAGTGCATCCCTGTGTCGAATTTCACGCCGAAACGCTTGAACGTCTGCAGACAACCACCGATTTGGGCGTTTTTTTCTAACAGAAGAACCTTGTAGCCGTTTTTGCTGAGGATGTAGCCGCAGACTAACCCTCCCAAACCAGTGCCAAGTATGGCGATATCGTATTTGTTGTTGGACATGATGCTGGATTATTTCGTTGGAGACTGAAGGATGGTTTGTTCGTCAATGATGAAGTCATACTGTGATTCGTCAGGGTGTTCGGAAGTGTAGTGCAGGTTTTCAGGAACCGAAAAGCAATGGGATGCCAAAGCGATGCAGTTGTCGTCGGCATCGTACGCAGTAACCTTGATGTGTTTGCTTAACAGGGCGGTCATCAAGGATAATTCGCCATTGCCGCAATGCTTGTACAAAAGCTTTCCTGCTTTTGGAAGCTCTTTGAGATGATTACATAACGTATTGATATGATGAAATTTGTTGCGACATTGACGCTCGACCTCCCGGCCTTTGTATATGTAGTTGTGATAAACGATATCTTTCAGATAATCGCAATCTTCACATTGTTCTTTTAAGGCGGCATATTCTTCAATGAAATAATGACGGAAGAGCCTGCTGGTTTCTAATGTGCTTTTCCCGTTCCTGAAATCACAATTGTCAGGCTGTATGCGTTTTTGGATGGAAATCGTGACGATTCCTCGATGGATGCATGTGTCGTGTTTGGGAAACATGTCACCGATGCCGTGCGTGACAATGGGCAGAATGTCCAGTCCCAGTTTGTCGGCCAGAAGGAATGCCCCTTGGTGGAATCGGAGAATGTTTTGGTCGAAAGAACGTGTACCTTCAGGGAACACTAATACCGAATACCCTTTGTCAACCATCTGCTGAATCTTGGGGAAATTGGAGTCCATACCATAAGAGGCAGGAAGGAAGTCGGCGTTTCTGACGATGCGCTTGTACAAAGGTGTGTTCCAAGCCCAGTCGTTGGTTAGCGCTATGATTTTGGGATGGAGCATGAGCAAATACATCAGGTCGAAATGGGATTGGTGGTTGCTGATGATGACCGCCGGTTTTTCAAAGGTTTCGCTAAAGGGGTTGGTAATCGTAAATGATGATTTCGGTATGGTACGTGCGGTGGAATAGAGCAACTTCTGGAGCAACGTGTGATATTTCAGTTTGTTGGCGTCATTGCGCTTGCCGATTTTCAACCAGATGAGACCTCCGACAGACATAACCAGTACGCCGCCGAAAAAGTATGGGAATCCGATTGCACTTCTGAACAGACTGCCAAGCGTGACGGGTTGGCGGCGGGGTTTGCCTTTTCTGGTGGTGAGCCATTTGAAGACAACCGGAGGCACAATGTACGCCATCAGCACCACCGAGAACATACCGATGATGGTGACCTCGGCCAGCGAACGCATGGCAGGATGCTTGGCGAAAATCAACATGCCGATGCTGATGAACATAATGGTGGCCGACAGGATGATGGAGTTCTTGAACTGTGCCAGCATCTTCCTCCCGTAGGCACGCTCGTGGAGCAATCCTTCTGTGACGAAAATGGAATAGTCGTCACCCATGCCGAATATGAAGGTGGCTAAAATGATGTTGACGATATTGAAGCGGATGCCGGTTATTCCCATAATGCCTAAAATCCAAATCCACGCGATGAAGAGCGGCAGGAAGGCCATGAGGCTTATTTCCACTCTTCCGAACGAGAAGAGCAGAAAAGCGAAGACGATAAAACCGCAAATGTAGAGTACGTAATTGAAATCGTTGGAAAGGGCATTCACTAACAGCGAGGCAATGGAGGTGTCGGTGAATGCGAAAGCGCCGGTGGGTGCTGTCCTGTTTAGAAAATTAACGATATTATCGCTGTTTTCTTTCTTGACTTTCAGTATGTTATAGACTATTACTTTATCTTCCGCTTGAAATACGTAGTTAGAGGCTAACGGCTCCCGAATGGGTTGGAAGAAGCTGTTGTCTTGGATGGTATATGTTCGCAGGATGTTTTCCTTGCAAGGGGCGAAAGCCTCTGGATTAAAGCCGTTTAGCCGTGCGGCTTGGTCCAGATTAGCGCAAAAGACTTCACGTTTCCCTTCCCAGAAAGTGTTCCATTGCTCAAGCCGTTGCCGCTGGGTCTCTTGGGATGGGAAGAAACGTCCGATGCCGCTGTAGCGAACAATGGCAGAGGGATATACGCTGTCGCTTCGGGTCAATGCGCATAGGAGTAGCTCTTGTCGGGACAGGGCCTCGTCAAGAGTTCCTCCCTCCGCTATGGCGTAAATCGTGTGAACGGAGGTGTCACTCTCGGCCCGCAGCTTGTCGAAAGCCGCCTGCTGCTCCTTGGTCATGTAGTTGATGTGGTGCATGTCCGTGTCGAAAGTTGTGCGCGAGCTGAAGACGTAGAATACCACTGTCAGCGCCACTATGACCCAGAAAATTCCGGGAATGTTTTCAAAGCGGAACTCGGCCACCCGACGAAAGGCGAGATCCCGGTTCGTGCCTTGGAAATGTTTGCCGATCAAGTGCGGGAGGAAAATCAGCACGAACAGGATGGTGCCGGCCAAAAGCAGTGCGGAAAACAGACCGAGATCCTTCATGGCATCGGAACTGATGAAGAGAAGGCTGAGAAAGGCGCCCACCGTGGTGATGTTCCCAATCAGTAGCGGATTGACGATGTCCTTGAGTATCTGCTCTTTATCATCGGTGCGCTTGAAATGGGACAGGAAATGGATAGGGTAGTTGATGGCGATACCTAAAATAATGGAAGCCACCCCGATGGCGATGACGGAGACTGGGTTTTTGATTAGCGACAGAAGTCCAAGGGCAAACAGCGCGCCGAAGGAGATAGAGACTAAAATCATCAGGATGCTGCGGGAATTCCGGTAGTAGTAGTACAAAAGGGTGATGATGAGCAAAAGCGACAGTCCGATGGCGATGAAACTGTCCTTTTTGATCTGTCTGGAATTGGTCAGCGACACTTGCGAGGCTCCGAAACAGGAAATGTGTACCTTGCCATCATGCTGGCGTGCCACCTCCTGTATGGTCTCGTCAATGAGCCGGATCAGTTGCCCGTTGCTGCGTGTTTCGCTTAACGGGTAGTTGGAGGTTACAATGACCTGTGATTCCGTTCCGGCTTTGTTGAAGATATGGTCGTTGTCGGTTTGGTAGCTGTCGTCCAATTTGAAGTCGGAAAGAGATTGCAGTACATCGGAGGAGAAGAAAAGCGGGTCGTTTTGCACCATGGGCCGCATCATGGGGATGGGGGAGGCGAGGAGTTGCCGGTCGGCGGCGAGTTGCAAGGAGATGTGCTCCGGCGTGATAAGGGTGTCCATACGGCGGTAGTCCGCTTCGGAGAGGAAATAGGGGATGTTTTCCAAAACAAACGCCATTACAGAGGTGACCTCCTGGTCATCAACTTGGTAGCGAAGCTGTTTGATGAGGCCTGTGGTGTCAGCTTCCGACAGCTTGTCGGCCACCTCGTCAGCCACCGAAGAGAGCAGATCCATATCGGTCTCCGCCGTAGTGTCCGTCATGGCGATGCTGACAATCAGCTTGTTGTCGCCGCCAAGATGCTGGTATGCCTCGTTGATGCTCTTGTATTCGCGGCTGTTGGGCAGGAAACTGCCGATGTCTTCCACCAGATGCAGTCTGGAAGCACTGAAGACAGACAATCCTATTGTCACGAACAGGATTGTCCAAAGCATTACAGGTTTTGCTTCAAAGAATCTGTATGTTTTGATGAAAAACGATTTCATTGCTCTTTGGCGGTAAAAAGCGGCAAAGATACAAAAATTTTTCTGAGGAACATGGAGGGGTAGCCGTACAGGATGGCAGCGAAGCAGAAGAAGGTGTTGAGGATGCTGATGCGGGTGAAATCTTTGCCCGGCCGGAAGTGCGATACCCGTTCCTCTTGTGGCGGGTAATAGACTTTGATGGGGATGGGGATGATGGGGATGTTACGCCAGGCTGACCGCACAAGTATCTCCAGTTCAGCCTCGTAGCGCGAGGTGATCAGTCGCATCTTGCCCATTTTACTCAAAGGATAAAGACGGTAGCCCGTTTGCGTGTCGGGCAGCTTTTTGCCGGTTTGCACGGTGAACCAGAAGTTTGAGAACTTGTTGGCGAAAGTGTTCTTCTGCGGCATGTTGTCATGCTTCAGCCCTCGGCTGCCGATGAGCAGGGTGTCCGGATGTTCCGCAATGGCTTGGACAAATGCGGGAATGTCATCGGCATAGTGTTGCCCGTCGGAGTCCAGCGTGATGGCATAGCGGAAGCCGAGTTTCAGGGCTTCGCGGAATCCCGTGACTAACGCGGTGCCCTTGCCTTTGTTCGGGCGGTAGGCGAGCACGCGGACGGGCATATCACACTGGCGTACAAGCTCCTCTGTGCCGTCGGTCGGGCCGTCGCATATCACCAAGATGTCATTGCAATATTCAGATACAGAATGGATTACATCTATGATAGTCCCCGCGTTGTTATAGGTGGGGATGATGACGCAAATGCCCAAATGCTTTAATCTGTTTCGGATTTCTTCCATTATTTCACACCCATTTGCAAACTCATTTTGGAGAATGTCACTGCTCCGTCATCAACCAACACTTTCACCGTAAACAGCCCTTCTTCGGTCTTTTCCCAGGTCAGTCGGTAGTGGATTTCCGGATGTTCGTCCGGACGGATAATCTGAAGGAATTTCACGTTTTTGGCCTTCACTAAATGGTGTGTCTGTTGCATGGTGTGGGAGAATAAATCCACAGCCATCTGGATGATGCACACGCCCGGCGTAATGGCCTCGTTCGGGAAATGCCCTTTGTAGATGGGGTGTTTGCCGTCCAAAAGGATGATGAAATCGGCTTGGTTGTCCGTTTTATTTTCAGAAATGATGGAAAACAAATTGTCTTGGAACATGATGATGGGCTATTTGAACAGGGAATCCGAAAGGGTGGCGTTGGCTTTTTTGTCGGAAAAGATAATGGTGGTGGCATCTCCGTTCACTTCCGTCAGTATCACCTTGTCGGCTAAGTACGTGCTGTTATTCAAGGCGATGGAGATGCTTTTGTAGTAGGCCTTGATTCTTTTGTTGACGGGTATGAGCATCACGACATACTGGCCGCTTTTGTTTTTGTAGTACCGAGTGTTGAAATCGGAATTCTCTTTCAGAAAGCTGCCGTTGATGGTGTTGATGATCATGTTGCCCATCTCCCCGAGCATCTTGTTCGGATTGCTGGTTGTCCCTTTTTCGGTTTTCAGCAGCACTTTGCCGTTGCTGAAGATGACGGTCATGGCTTTGGGCGAGGTGTATTCCCAGCGCAGCTGTTTGGGGGCTTTGTAGCTCAGCTTGCCTTTCTGCACCACTTTTTCGGTGAAGAGCGTGGAGGTCTTCTCCTGCGTGAAATTCGCGCTCAAGGTGGTGAGCTGCTTGTGTGCTTTCTCTATGGCGGTTACCAGAGCGCTCTTCTTGTCACCGGTAACCTCTGTGCTGCCCGCCTCTTGCGCGAACATGGGTGCGCCGAGGAAGAGGACGACGAGGAATAATAGGGTTCTTTTCATGAGGTTTATATACATACAATGGTTTATTTTACAATAAGAAACACGCCGATCATCACGATGATTACGCCAATCCAGCGGGTGAGGGGAACGGCTTCGTGGAAGAAAAAGTATGCGACCAGCAGTCCGATGATATAGCTGATGGACAGCAGCGGGTAGGCCACGCTGAACGGATAGTGCTTGAGCACGTACATCCACACGAGCATGGCGGTCAGTGCGCAGAGGCCGGAGGCGGCGAACTGCCAGGTGGTGAACACGGTTTTGAAGTATTCCCATGACCACGAGAACTTGCCGAAAAGCTCCACGGAGATTTTCAGGAAACTTTGTGCGACCACTAACAGCACCGACTGAACGATGATAAGGATGATTAGCAGGAACATGATGAAAGAAGAACTAATGAATGGTCTTTGTTGTGAAAATGATTATGCACTAATATGATTTTGGGTTCCGCTGATTCCATTTCCGGTTGGTATTTCAGGTGGACGGGAATCGTGCGCTCGTACAGGCACTTGGCACCTACCAATACGCCGAAAGCGGAGGCGCAGAAAGACTCGCCAAAGAGGTGTTTGTACCAAATGGCTGGTTTGTCAGGGCATAACGCGTTCTTGAAATCCAGGTAGATGCGGTCGCCGTTGCAATCGCCGCTCAACCCTAAAACGATACCGGAAAGGTCGCCGACGGCAATTCCTGCCTTTCCCAGCAGGCGTTTGGCGGCGGAGCAAAGGTCATCAATGGAGGGCTCGTATAACATGTCCATACCGGCAATTTTGCAGAGAGAACTTTTGCTTGACTTGTCGGTAAGCAGCATGTTTAATGAACAACTGCCGGAAAATGAGCCGGGGGTGTCGGAGTTACGAAGCATGTCGGGGTTAATATCCCCCTTTTTCCAATATCCTATTTTGCCTAACATTTTGAAGTATTCGGTGGTCATCTCATCGTGCCCGCCCACTAATGCGCTTCGGATGGCACCGGTCTGCATCTGGAGGTAGGCGTCAAACAGGCTGCTGTCGAATGAGGTGCCGCGGTGCGAGTAGGTGCAGTTGTAGCCGTGGCATTTGAGGTGCTGGGCGATCTGCGAGCCGATGGTGTTGTGCGTGGATTGCATGAAATAGGTGGGCTGCAGGAAATCCTCCTGATTGTCAATCATGGCGGAGAGGAACTTCTCGGTGTTGGCGATGCATCCCAATCCCGTGCCGGTGACGACAGCATCAGGAACAGGCTGCTGGCCTAAAGCTTCTATGGCTGTGGCCATAGAACGCTTCAAAAGACGACCCATCCGCCGTGCCGCCATGGGAGAAAAGTACTTGCTGTAGTCGGGCTCCAGACTCTCGTTGTATGCTTGTGCGGGCAGGATGGGATTCGAGAACCATTCGTCTGTGAGCGGCTGCTGGATGGAAATGTGGGCGGCGGACTGGATGTAGCAGTCGTGAGTGCCGGCGGCCGGCGCACATTTGGCGTTTTCCGAATCCAAGGTCGAGAAAATACACGAGGTGTCGTTGCCTCCAAAGCCGAATGAGTTGGTGAGAATATGTTTGAGGGTCACATTCTCGATGACATGGTCCACGGGTTTGAACGTGTGGCCTTCAATCGGCGTGTGATAGCCAAGGTTGGCGGGGATGAAACGGTGGGTGAGGGCGAGGATGGAGATGACACTCTCCACGCCTCCTGCCGCACTGGTCGTGTGGCCGGTGTAGGATTTGGTGGAGGAGACGGGCGGCATCTGGTCGCCGAAGATACGCATCATGGCAATGCCTTCGCACTCGTCGTTGTTGCCGGTGCCGGTGCCGTGCGCATTGATGTAGTCAATATCTCCAGGTTGTAGGCCGCTATTTTTCAGGGCTTGTTGCATTGCCAGATAGGCACCCTCGCCGTTGGGTGAGGTGGCGGTCTGGTGGAAAGCGTCGCAGGCATTGCCATAGCCCGAAAGCTTGCAGATGGCGCGTGCGTTGCGCCGGCGTGCGTGTACCTCGGTCTCCATGACTAGATAGGCGGCACCCTCGCCAAGATTCAGCCCGTGCCGGTCGGCATCGAACGGACGGCAAGGCTCTTTGTCCAGAATCATTAGCGTGTTGAAACCGTTGATGTGGAATTTGGAGAGACACTCGGTGCCGCCCACCACGGCGATATCGACACGCCCTTCGCGGATGAGGTTCGCGCCCAAGATGATGGCGTTGGCCGCAGATGAGCAGGCGGTGGAGATGGTGGTGATGAGGTCGAACTTGCCGGAAAACTCCTTGGCTATGATGTCCGTACAGGCCCCGCAGTCATGCATGGCAATGTATTCGTTGCGCGTATTGTTGTTGAGAAAGTCGTAATAGTATTGCTCGCTTTTCTCCATACCGCCCACCGTGTTGCCGGAAATGAAGGCGATGCGGCAGCCACGGGCTGCGTCAAGACCGGCCTCATCCAAGGCTTCCCTCAAGGCCACGCGTCCTAACAACGAGGTGCGGGTAATGATGCCGGTGTCGCTATAGTGGATTATCTCCTTCAGTTGCTCGTCGCTGTATTCCACCTCGCCAGACGGCAGATGGCTATATTTGGTGCGGATGTGCCGGATGGGGCCGATAACCCTCTGGCCGGCCTTCAGCTTCTTCAGCATCTCCGCCTTCCCGATGCCTAACGAGGTGATGATGCCGGTGCCGGTGATTACTATTCGGTTGTCTGATTTTTCCATGTCAAAAAATATTCTCGCTTGTATTACAGACGTTTGTGTTTGTTTAAAAAGTTCTTCTTGATGTTGTAAAAGGTGTCGTGCTCGTGTTTGGAGGCCTCCTCCAACGCATCAGCCAGTTCGCCGAGGGTGACACCCATTTTCTTCCTATAATGCAGGACGTTCACGGAGAAGTTTCGCCAGGCGTCGGCGGCCTTGGTGAGGCTTTCGGCACTGACGGACAGTGTCTGGTCCTGGAACATCTCGGCACATTGCTCCAAAAAGCGGGCATACATGTAACGGTAGCCGGAACCTCCGGTGCCGGCACGCTCCAGCAGACGGTAGTAGTTGTACAGTGCATCGTCAATCTGTTCGGGGGTGTATTTTTTATCCCAATTTCGTACTTTTTTGGACATATAGTGTATGCCTTTGGCTCCGAAATAGGGAAATGGGATGCCGACCATGTTGTAACAAGCCTCCTTGAGTCCTTTCAGACAGGCGGGACGGAAGTCGTAATGGTCGAAAATATGCGGATCCGGTTTGTCGAAGTAGAAAAGGCGTCCGTGTGGCGTGTGCGGTCCGGGCATGAAGCGCGTGATGCGCAAATCCACATCGTCAATGTAAGTGTAGTCGTCGTTGGGCAGTTTCATCTCCGAATCGGCCACGGTGTAGCGGTCGCCATCCCTGCCGATGATGACCATGTTGTGTCCGTTGAAGTTCATCTTGTCGGGGGTGAACGGCGCCATGTAGGGGATATGGTAGATGTTTGACACGACCGTGACCGGGATGTCGCGGTCAACGAGTTCCGCCAACGCCGACATGGCTTTGTCTTTGTCGTCTCCGAAGGTCATCTCGTGTGCCGAGAGCCCCAATCTTTCCGAGGTTTTACGGTAGAGGTGGGATGGCTTGGCACGCAAAATCAAAAGAGGAAGCCCGTCCAGTTTCAAAAACGGGGTGAACAACAGGTAGATGCCGCCTCCAATACCGAATACCATCTCTTCAGAAATGTCGATGCCATAGTATTTCATCGTGTTTACGAAGCAACCGGTTTCACAATGGATTCGTCTGTTGTTGGGGAAATTTGATATCATAGTGCTAAAAACTACTCTTAAGAATTTGTATTACAGGTTTTTGTGTCTTTTTAAGAAGTCTTTTTTGATGCCGTTGAGGGTTTCTTGTTCGTAGCTGGCGGCCGAGTACAATTTCTCGGCCATTTCGTTGAGGGTGACGCCAGTTTGCTTGCGGTAATGCAGGATATCTACGGAAAAGGCACGCCAACTGTCGGCTGCTTTCACTAAAGTGTCAGAATAGGTCTCTATACGTTCGTCTTGGAAAATGCTGGCACACTCTTTCAAAAAACGGGCGTAAATGTACCGGTATCCGGAGCCGCCGGTGCCGGCCATCTCTAAAATGCGGTAGTAGAAAAGAAGTCCCAGACTGATTTCCTTGAAACTATACTTCCTCTCCCATTTTTTGATCACATCACCCATGTGCTTTATTCCTTTGAATCCAAAATAAGGGAGGGGAATTTTCATCATGTTATAGCATACCTCTTTTAATCCGGCGATGCAGGCCGGACGATAGTCGAAGCGTTTGAATCGTTCAAGTTCAGGCTTGTCGAAATAGAATAATCGTCCGTGCGGCGCATTGGCACCTGGCATGAAACGCGTAATGTTCAAATCGGTCTCCTTCAGCGTATAATACTCGTCCTCCAATTTCATGTCACTGTCGGAAATGTGATATGTGCTGCCTTCCCGACCGATGACGATGATGTTATGCCCATTGAAATTCAATTTGTCATCGGGGGGCAGTGCATGATCAAGGTAGGGAAGGTGATACACGTTGACAACCAACATGACGGGTATGCTTTGGTCAACAAGTTGGTTCAGAACTTCAATGGATTTCGCCTTGTCGTCGCCGAAAGTCATTTCATGCATTGATAAATCCAAGCGCTTTGATACATTCCGGATGATGGAACCGGGCCGGGTGCGCAGAATAGGGAACGGGTATCTCCCAAGTTTTATGAACGGACAGTATAAAAAGTAAAGCCCTCCTCCAATGCCGAAAGCCAAGTCCTCGGAAAGTTCAATGCCGTAATACTGCATCAAGTTCTGAAGACTGCCGGTCTCGCAATGTTCTCTTCTTTGGTTGGGAAAATTTTCAATCATGGATGTCTTGTTTTATGGTTGTAAGAACTGCTTTTAAGGTGGTGAAAATGGCCGCGTCGTTTTTCAAGGAGGCGGACAGATTCCAGAAATTCCCGTCCTGTTTCAAAGAGAGGGAGACTTTGGCTTTGAAGGGCTTGTTCATGGCAATGGGTAGGTGAAATTTGCAATGCTTGATTTCATCATACATGATAGGCTGTTCAATTGCCAGATCTGTTTCAGCCAGTTCTTTGAATATCTGTAAGATGCATACACCAGGCAATACGGGATTTCCCGGGAAATGCCCCTTGAATAGAGGGGAAGTCTCGGAAATCAGCAGGGTGTAGGTGCTGGAATCTTCTGATTTTTCAGAATCTATGATTTGATACAGGTCGTCTTTTAGCAGCATAGGTCAATTTAAAGAAATTACATCAAAATCGCCTTCCGCCAGCGTGCCGTCCTCCGTGTAGGCGGTCATGTGGATGGTACTGAAGGAGGAAGAAAAAAAGATAACATCCATTCTTGAGTAGATGCGTGTTCCGATAGACGGTGTATCGGATACATGGACATTTTTGATTTTGCAAAGGTACCCTTTGGTGATTTCCAGGTCGCCTTTTTGCAAGATGACTTTCTCGCGGTAGGAGAACCATACATATCCCGACTGGGTGAGGAACTCGATCAGCCCGATATCCAGTAATTTGCCGTCTTCCACAAACACCATGTCGGGCGTGACGAGCAGAGAGGAGTATAGAGCGTTGTCAATCAACCCATAAAAAGTGTCCACAAACACCATGGGCGGACGTTGGGGAATGTACGGGAGAATCTGGTCTCCAGTCAGGATGGGCTGGTCGGGTATGAGGTTCATTTGAGCTCTTTTTTCTTGGATAAAACAGCGATTGTGAAACAAATTAAGGCAAAGGTCAACAGCAATGCACATTTAGGCATGAAGGCTTGTGGACCTTTCCCTCGGAGGAGGATGTCATAAAATGCCTCAATGCCCCAGTTCAGCGGGGAAACCTTGCTGAGGGCATTCAGGAATTTAGGCATCAGGAAGGTGGGCACCCAGATGCCGCCGATGGCGGAGAGGATGACGACGGCCACGGCCCCGAAGGTGGCAGCCTGCTGGTGTGTGGTGGCAAATGTGCTGATTATCATGCCGAAACCGATGGCGGCCAAAGCGGCGCAGACGACCACAATCAAGCAATATCCCAAATGCCCGGCCATGGAGAACTCCGGCAACCCGACAACGGGGAACAGCCAGATGCCCATGGCGACAATCAGGAAGAATTGCAGCAGGCAAACGGTTAGATAGACGGCCAGCTTGCTGGTCAGATAGATGAAGTAGGAACAGGGAGTGGTCATCAGACGTGCGAAACTGCCGTCCTGTCTTTCTTTGATGAGATTTCCTGAAAAGGAGATGACGATGAAGAAAATGGCGAACAGCGTCCAGGCCGGTACATTGTGGACGGCAGCGTTGAACATGCTGTTTTGCGTGTCGTCGCCAGCGATGATTTCCTGTAAGTCAATGTTTTGGGTGTCCGACAGATCAACAGAGCCCTCTTCCTGCCGGGTGGCCTTGCACAGGGCACTGGAGATTTCGTCCAAGATGATGTCGTGTTCCACCTGCAAAGAGGCCAGCCGTATGTGGCCCGAAAGTATTTGGCGGAACGAGCGCTCCGTGGTGGGGTCGATGTAGATGCGGATTTGCGTTTCCGTTACGGTGTCTGTGCTGTCGGTTGAATCGTCGTTTTGAGGGTGGGGGAGGGCGTCTTCGATAGCGTTGGCGGCATTGTCACGGATGCGAAGTGTGGTGCTGTCAGGAATGTAGATGCCGATAAGGTATTTGCCCTGTGTCACCAGCTCTTTCAGTCGTTCCTCTGTCATCCCTTTCTCTGCGTCGTTGGCCACGGTCACGTCGAAAAGACTCTCCTGTTGCAGTTTCCGGGTGATGGTCACGCCCACCGTGTCCTTGTCCTGGTCGTCGATGATCAGGGCGATGTGTTTGTCCGCATGGCTGCTGAACGCGCCTTCCTGCATGCCGGTCATCACCAGCACCAATGCCATGGGCATCAGGAACATGAAAAGCAGCCCCGCTTTGTCACGGAGTAGCAGCAGAAAATCTTTATAAAGTAGGGCTGTGAATTTGGACATGGTGCTAATTTCGTAAGGATTTTCCTGTGAGATGCAGATAAACGGACTCCAAATTGCTACAGTCCGGACAAGACTGGATCAGGGCGGCGGGAGTGTCTTCCGCAATCAGCTTCCCGTGGTCGATGATGCCAACGCGGGTGCAGAAGTGTTGTGCCTCGTCCATATCGTGGGAGGTGTACAAGATGGTAGTACCCTCTTCGTTGAGCTGCCGGAGATTGTCTAAAATAAGCGCTTTGGTCTGCACGTCAATGCCCACTGTAGGCTCGTCTAACAGCAGGAACTTCGGCTCGTGCAGGATGCCGGCGATGATGTTGAGGCTCCGTTTCATGCCGCCGGAAAACGTCTTGACGGGTTTCCGGGCGAAAGCGGTAAGACCGTACAGCTCTAAAAGCTGGTGGATGCGCTGCTTCAGGCGGGCGGAGGTTATCGGGTACAGGGAACCGAAGATACGGAGGTTCTCCAGCGCGGTGAGTTCGGGGAAGAGGGCAATGTTTTGCGGCACCACTCCGATTTGTGTGGTGACCTGCTTGCGTTTGTCTGGCATGCTGTTGCCCAAGACAAACACCTCCCCGGAATCCGGAACTAAAAGGCCCGACAAGATGCTCACAGTGGTGGTTTTGCCGGTGCCGTTAGGTCCGAGAAATCCGTACCGCTCGCCAGGAAGTATGGTCATATCCAACCCCTGGAGTACGGGATGATCCATGCCGTGGTATCGCTTGACCAGTTGCCTGATCTGAAGGACGGACTCCATGAGTTGACAGCTGATGCGTGCGGAAAAAACTATTTTGTCCGATGCTCTTTGATGTATTCAGCCATCACCTTGACGGATTTGAAGATCTCCTTGCCTTCATCGGCGTTGGCCAATTTGATGCCGTAGTTCTTCTCCATCAGCACTATCAGTTCCAGAGCGTCGATGGAATCCAGTCCGAGACCTTCGCCGAACAAGGGTGCGTTCTCGTCAATGTCAGCAGGGGTCATTCCCTCCAGATTCAACACTTCGATAATTTCTTTTTTCAGTTCTAAAATCAATTCGTCCATATTCTTAAATTTTTTGCAATATATTTTCGATTTTAATTCATAATCAGGATTGTTTAGCCGCATCTCTATTTCATCTCCTCTCCTCATCCAACCTTATAAAGCCTCATCCGCACATCACAATTCCCCGCATCGTAATCCACCCATCCGCAGAGGATGTGAGTGAACTCTGGATTGGCATCAAAGGTTTGACGTACAATTTGTTGTACTGATTCTTCAGAAAAAGTCGTGAACACGTAAAAGGAACTCTCCCCGCCGAGTTTGTGGCGGATGGCAATCTCTCCGGTGACGATGTTGGCCAAGGTATAGACGAACACCGCAGGGCTTGGATAGTAGTTGTCCGCGTCTTGGATGGTGGTCTGGTAGTGGCGGTCGTCGTCTAACGATGAAGCACTGTTCATCAGCACCACCGCCCAGTCGGGTTTGACGGCTTCGCGGTCAAAGTCCACATTGCGTAGCAGGATTTCCGCCGCAAGCGTGCCGGCCTTGCACAGGTTGTCCATCTTGAAAAATTTGGGGTATTGCATTCCGATGGCATGGTAGATGTCCGACAACCAGTTCCCGCATTGCTCCTTGCGGGTGATCAGGGTCTCCCCGTTCACCGTGACGTTGTCGTTGGTGATGTGGCATGAGGAAACACATGAGAGACTCGCACGTCTCGTCGATTGTGGTTGTAGAGACGCATAATTATGCGTCTCTACGGCGGGTATGGTAGATTTATTGCTGTTTTCCAACAATAACGCGGCGTTGCTGCCACCGAAACCGGAAATCAGTTTCATGAATGCATTGCCGTTTGTCGGTTGGTTTTGCAAGGTGACATTGACCTTGTTGGCCGTGCCCGGGTTGACGGTGCCCAACGTGCCGATAACCGTATGGTTTTTGACGGCCTGGTGGGCCATGATGGTTTCCAGCACGCCGGCGGCGCCCAGTGTATGTCCGAAATAACCTTTCAGACTGTTGACGGGCGTGTCTTGGAGATTGGCGCGGGTGATGGCCACCGATTCCATGTCGTCGTTATATGGGGTGGCGGTGCCATGTGCATTTAGGAAGGCGATTTGCGCAGGGTCATGGCCTTGCAGCACCCTGTTGATGGCGCGCAACAGTCCCTCGCCCGTGCGTGACGGTCCGGAAATGTGGTTCGCATCATTGTTGATGGCCCCGGCGCGTAGAATCAACGTGTCGTCGGGCAGGGTGGTACTTTCGTCGCCGATGGTATAGACGATGGCGGCGGCAGCCTCCCCTAAATTGAGCCCCTTTCGGTTGGCATCAAAAGGCATGCAACGCTCCTTGGAAAGGGCTTTGAACGACTGGAATCCGGAAATGATGAACTTGGAGAGTGTCTCTGCGCCGATGACCACAGCATACTTGTAGCCACCAAAACGGAGTTGGTTGGCGGCGGCTATCTGTGCGGCACATCCGGAAATGCAGGCGTTGCTGACCACGATCGGGGTGTTGGGGTTGTCGAAAAACTCCGCGATAATCTGCGCGGAACGCCACAGGTAGGGTCGCTCGGGCTCGTAAGGGTTGTGCTCCAGCAAATCGACGTTCCCTTTGGTGGTGGAGAGGATGAAGATGACATTGTCGCGGTCTGCGGCGATGTTGGCCTCTTCGATGGCTTGGCTGGCGGCGACTATGGCGGCTTTCTCCATCTTGGTGTATCCCTCGATGCCAAAATCAACCAAGGCACTGAACGTATTGTTGAGACGTTCCTCTTCAAAGAGTGAAATAAAACAGGGCTCCGGCAGGCCGAAAGCATGCTCATAATATTGAAGACGGCTTTCTCCGCGAAGCACTGCCTCAAAATTACCACGACTGGTCATGGCAAGAGGGGAAATGATGCTGTCTCCAATGCTGTAAATCATATACTTACGTGTATAAACCACCTATTTTAGAATAAGGCGCAAATATACAAAAAAAGCAGTAAGTTCGACAAGTGGAAGGTATGGCTCTAATTAGAGAATCCCGTTGATGCTCTTCCACTCTTTATATCTTTATAGAAATCAGGTACTTGCCAGATCAGGTTGTAATTGCGGTCAAGGAACACCTGCACGGTGTGGCCGGTTACCATTATTTCATCGGTTTTCGCATCGCGGATTTCGTAGTCGAACACGATTTTGGCGGAATCTGTGTTCCGATAGGTGCATTTGACTTTTATTCTGCTTTGGTAGTGTACGGCTTTCTTGTAGTTGAATTTTAATTCCACCAGCGGCGCGTAAACTCCTAACTCGTACATGCGGAGATATTCAAGCTGATAGGTCTGCCCGAAGAGTTCTCTGGCATCTTCAAAATATAAGGCGTAGTTACCATGCCATACAAACCCCATGGAATCCACTTCGCTGAAACGGACATCCACCTCTTTCTCAACTTGCAATATTTTGTCTGCCATTTTTTACGTTTTAACTGTTAGTTGTCCGAACAAAGACCTTCATGTCGCAATGTGCGACGGGTTGCCCGTTGCATTGGGTTTCCGCATGAACAACGAGGGCTTCAAAAACGGCGGAAATGACAGTGACGGTAGTTGTTATGGTTTCGCCAGCCGCTGGGAGGGTCGTGTGTTCGAAGTTGTTGACGGCTCCAATCACGCCAATGGGGATAGGTTTGTTGCGGTTAACCCATCCGATGCGGGCGGCACAGGTTTGCGCGACGTTTTCGATCAGGCCCGCTTCTGACAAATAGCCGTTTTCCACCAAAATGTGATCCGGCGGGATGTGAAAGTCGGTCACAACCTCTTCCTCGTTGCAAGATAACAGATTGTCAACCAGTACAAATGGTGGACGTTGAGGGATGTATGGAAGTGCAGGTGTAGGAAACATGAGGGCGATTATTTAACACTACATTCCATGATACTATGCCCTCCGACACCCAGATTTTCGTGTAGCACATCAATTTTCAACCCAGCCTCTTCCACGCAGCGGGCCATGTCGCCGGAATAGTACATTTTGCTGTTGCCATTGGCGATGGCGGTGAAATAGATGCTGGTTTGAGCAAGACAATAGGAGGCTGTTTCGAAGCGTTGGAGATCCCAAAAAGTTTCCATGATGTACAGTTTGCTCTGTGTGTCCATGGACTTGGCGGCACGGGTGAGAATGCTGGTCACCTCCTCCTCCGAGAAACAATCCAAAAATTGGCTCATCCAAATGGCGTCAAACCCTGTGGGGAACGGTATGGTACGGTCGAGCAGGTTGCAACCGTGGCCATGGATCCTGTCGGCTCCCTCCAGACCTTTGGTTTGCTCGCGCATCATGGCTAACTGCTGTGGCAGGTCCATGATGGTGACATGTACGTCGGCATCGTGTTTCACGCACTGCATGGCCCAGCGTCCAGTGTTGCCCCCAACGTCCAACAGTGTCTTGGGATGATTCTTGAACACGATTTCCAATGCTTGCGCGAAAGAATTGTCCGAATAGAAATGGTCAAAGCCGAACCAACTTTTCTGCACTTGCGGCGGCAGTTTCGACAACCCTTCATACACGGTCGGCCAGTCTCCGAACACTTTCAATCCTTCAGGTTTGCCGTTGAGCAATGACTCCTCCAAACGGAACATGCCGAGATAGTTCACATCATGGTTGAAATCCATGTTCACGCGTACTGACTCGTCGTTGAGCAGAAACCAGCCGGTCTTGGAGAGAAAGAAACGATCGTCATGCAGAAGGATAGTGCCGATGGTCAAAGAAGATTCCAGCAGGACTTTTGTGCCGTATAGCGACAGTTTTGTGGCATTGGCGATTTCTGTCATGGTCAAGCCGTCTTTGTGTTCGTTCAACATCTCGAAAATGCCGAACTTGACCATCAGTCGTGAAACTTGGAACACAATGGGTCCAAAGGCGATCTCCTGTGCTAAACGTTGTGCTTGTAAAGCAGAGTGGTGTTCTTTGGCGTATATTTCCTTTTGCGGAGATTTTAATTTCATAGTGATTGTATTTTGAGTTATTTTCTGTTGTGATTATTTTCCAGATTCCAAAAATCATAAAGGTTGAACCATTGCTCGGGGTATTGTAGGAGCACATTTTCAAGGCTTTTCACATATTGTTCTATCAAGATGTCGCATTTTTGGCTTGTTGTAAGGCTGGGTTCCACGTTCAACAAGGTTGTGTGGCAAGAGTAACACAGTCCTTTCTCCTTCATCACGGCAACGGAAAGCACGGGCACGTCCATTTGTGCGGCCAGTCGGAACGGTCCGATGGGAAAGTCAGCCGGATGCCCTAAAAAATCAAGGGTTTTCTTTTTCGGGCTGCCGAAAAGGCGGTCGCACAGGATGGCCACCACCTCGCCGTTCTCAAGAGCGTTTTTGATGGTGAAGAGGTGCGACATGTCTGCCGTGACAGGGATGAGGTTGACATGGTTCTCCCCAAACACGGAGGTTCTTTGCTGGTTGAGCATCTCGCTCTCCCCACCGTAAATGATGACGTTGATTTTCTTGGGATTTTTTTCGAAGGCGGTGGCGAGCAGCTCGAAATTTCCGATGTGGGATCCCGCAAACAAGACTCCTTTTTCCTGTTCGAAGAGTCGTTGAGGAATTTCCGGTTGCTCCACCCGAACGGAGAACTGGTCGCTGCGGCCTGCCCAGATGGCGAACTTGTCAATCACCACTTTCCCGAAATTGTATGCGTTGCGTGCGGTGGAGCGCAGGGCACGCCATCTGCCGTACCTGTGGATGTCGTGAAAATAGCGGTACAGTGCCCGGTTAGGCTTGCGGGCAAAGATAAGGCAGAAGGGGATGATGAATGGAAGCGAGGGGTACAACGCCGTGACACGGAAACGTTTCAGAAAAGAAAGTAAGAAACGTTGTCCGAATTTCCCGCCTTTAGTCTTGCCTTGCCATTGTCGGCCGTCCGCCATAGGTTTTAGTTTACTTTGCCCATGATATAATCATAGAATTGTCCAAGAGTTTTCACCTCTTTCATCTCTTCGGGCTTGATCTTGAATCCGAAATTTTTCTCCACGATGACCACAATATCGACGAAGTCCAAGCTGTCGATGCCCAGATTCTCTTTCAAAAGAGCATCCTCTTTTAACAAATCTTCTTCGATTTCTATTTCCTCTACCAAAAAATGGTTGACAGTTTTGATTACTTCTTCTCTTTGCATATCAAATATGAATTATAAAATTTTCTTGATGACTAATGCGCTGTTGGTGCCTCCGAACCCGAAGGAGTTGGAGAGATACAGGTTGATGTTTTTTTCTATGGTTTTGGGGACGATGTTCAAATTCTTGGAGTATTCGTCGGGGTTCTCGAAGTTGAGGTTAGGGGCGATGAAGCTGTTGAGCATCATGAGGTTGGAATAGACAATTTCGCTGGCGCCGGCCATCCAGCACTCGTGCCCTGTCATGGACTTTGTGGAGCTGACAGGTGTGCGGTAAGGGGAGAAGAGATGGTCGAGGGCCATGGCCTCGAACGCGTCGCCTTGCAAGGTGGAGGTGGCGTGCGCGTTGATGTAGTCGATGTCTTGGGCGGAAACGCCGGCATCGTTGAGGGCGCGTTCCATAGCGATGCTGGAGCCCAGGTCGCTGGGTTGGGAGATGTTTGCTCCGTTGGAGGAAAACCCATAGCCGGCCACTTCGGCAATGATAGGTGCGCCTCTCATGACGGCGTGGTCGTAGTCTTCCAGAATGACCGCCGCAGCCCCGCCTCCGGGCACAAGCCCGTCGCGGTCGCGGTCGAACGGGCGCGATGCCTTGGTGGGTTCGTTCTCCCGGATGGAGAATGCTCCAATGCCGTCGAAACTACCCATGGAGAGATAGTGGGTCTCCTGTGCACCGCCGCATATTACCATGTCTTGTAGCCCGTTACGGATGAACATGAGCCCTAACCCGATGGCGTGTGAGCCGCTGGCGCAGGCCGCACTGATGGTCATGTTGATGCCTCGCAACTTGAAAATGGTGGACAAGTTCATGGTCACGGTGGAGTTCATCGATTGGAAAATGGCACCAGAACCCATCATCTGGGTGTCTTTATACTCCATGGCGGTGGTGTGCGCCTCGATGACTGCCTTAGCGGAGGAATCGTTGCCGAACAGCACGCCCACCTCGTTCTTCTCCAGATAGTCCATTTCCACACCTGCCTTGCGCAAGGCCTCGGCGGTGGCCATGTAGGCATATTCGCCTTCCTCGGCCAGACAGACTCTGGACCGGCGGTCCAACACGCCCTTCAGCACGGGACGCTCCACGATGCCGGTAAGGGCGGAACGGTAACCGTACTCCTTGCGCATCGGGTCAATGCCGATGCCCGACTTGCCTGCATATAACGACTGGGTCACCTCTTCCAGATTCTTGCCCAGACAGGAATAAATACCCATACCTGTGATAACTACTCGTCTCATGAACTATTATTTTAGCTTTTAATTCCTATATCTTTTGACTCTACCCTCTTTTACGTATAAAGCCCCCCATTAATCGAAATCACCTCGCCAGTGATGTAGGCGGCATCGTCGGAGGCCAGAAAACCGACCAATGCGGCCACCTCTTCGGGTTTTCCGAAACGTCCTGCGGGTATCATCTTCTTGAAATCAGCCTCGTTAAATCCTTGCGTCATGTCCGTCTCAATAAACCCTGGGGCTACGGCATTGACAGTTATTTTGCGGGAACCGATTTCCTGCGCCAGTGCCTTGGTGGCGCCAATCAGGGCTGCCTTGGCGGCGGAATAGTTGGTCTGCCCGCCCTGTCCCTTGAGCCCGGAAAGGGATGCCATGTTGATGATGCGTCCGTCACGCTTGGACAGCATTCCTTTTATGAGCCTCCGGGTGGTGTAGAAGAAGCCGTTCAGCGTGGTGTCGATGACACTATGCCAATCTTCGTTTTGCATGAAAACCATCAGCGTGTCCTTGCGGATGCCCGCATTGTTGACCAGCACACCGATATAATCTTCGGGATGGGCATTCTGCCAGGTCTCAATGGCTTGGTCAACTTCGTCAGCTTTTGTCACATCAAATGGCATCAGCTCTGCGGTGCCTCCGTTTCCGGTGATGATCTGCCGGGTTTCCTCGGCGGCCTGCTGGTTCGACTGGTAATTGATGAGGACGGGGAGCCCCATTGAGGCTAACTTGATGCAGACGGCTTTGCCGATACCCCTGGAACCACCCGTTACTAAAGCGTATTTCATATTATAGAAGATTGGTGGATTTTGTTCTTAAATAATGTTCAATGTTTTGAATGTCAATGTCTTTTGGCGTGTCCTCGATGAATTTCGGCACGATGGCGCGCACTTCATCGTAGATGCTTCTCGTGAGCGGGGAAAGTTTGCCCTGAATCTCTATACAGTCGATGGCTTGCGCCAGAGCGATGTAGTGGATGGCCATCACTTGGTAGCAGTTGTCAATGACGCGTTTGGCCAAAATAGCGGAATTGGTGCCCATGCTGACCACATCCTGATTGTCATTGTTGTTGGGGATGCTATGCACGTACATGGAATTGGACAGTGCCTGGCATTCGGCCGTGGTGGAGCAAGCGGTGAACTGCATGGCCTGGATGCCGTAGGTGAGCCCCAGGGTGCCCAGGTTCAGGAACGGGGGCAATATGCCGTTGATGCGGTCGTGGCACAGGTAGTTGAGCTGGCGTTCCATCAGCACGGCAATCTTGGTGGTGGCGATTTTGAGCTTGTCCATCTCGAAGGAGACATAATCCCCGTGGAAATTTCCGCCATGATAGACCATTTCCGTCTCCATATCGACCACGGGGTTGTCATCAACGGCGTTAAATTCCTCGATCAGAATCTTTTCCGTGAACTTGTAGGCATCGTAGATGGGACCGAGAATCTGGGGAACACAGCGTAGCGAATAGTAGGGCTGAACCTTATGGGTGAAGACCTTTTCTTCATGATGGTGGAACATCTCGGCGGTACGTTTGCGCATGCACTGGTCGCCGTCGGCCACTTCGAGCATCTTGCGTGCGATGACCGATTGCCCTTCATGGTTCTTGAGGTCGTTCAACTCTTTGGCCATGAAGTCGTCGTATGATCCGGCAATTTCGTTGATGATTACAGAGGCGATGAGGGCGTAGTCAAGCAGTTTTTTGGCGAAGTGGAGGTTGACAATGCCCACGCCGGTCATCATGGCGGTGCCGTTATTAAGGGCGAGCCCTTCTCGCAACGTGGGTTTCAGAGGCTTAATGCCCAATTCTTCCATCACTTCAGCGGTAGGCCTGCGCTGACCCTGGTAAAATACGTCACCTTCGCCAATGAGGGCCAGTGCCATGTGTGCCAGTTGCACCAGGTCGCCGGAGGCCCCAACACTCCCGTGTTGTGGGATGACCGGGCAGATGTCTTTGTTGATGAATGTTTGCAGCAGCTCCATCGCGTATGGATCCACTCCGGACTTTCCTCTAACAAAAGTGTGGAAACGCGCCAACATGGCCGCTTTTACATATAATTCAGGGAATGGTTCGCCGGCACCGCAGGAGTGACTGCGGATGATGTTGTATTGCAAAGCGCGGATGTCCTCGTCTTTTACACGATATTGTGCCATCGGTCCAAAACCTGTGGTGATGCCGTATATGATTTTATCTTTTGAAAACTCTTTGAGATAATGGAAGCTTTCGGTCATTCTTTTTTTGTCCTCATCGGTGAAGACCAATGACATTCCGTTGAATAATATATTCTCTATATCAAATAGTTGCATGATTAAAATGAAAATTTTCACTCTGATTTTTAAGGGCGCAAAGATATAAAAAATATCAGTGTCTTAAAAAAATGTATAATCTCTAAACTGTTTTTTTGTGTGCAGGCGGTTATGTTTTTTTTTGTACTTTTGCCGCCAATTTAAATTTGGAAGATGGATAAGAATACGGTTATCGGTCTGTTGCTGATTTTCGCCCTGTTTCTGGGCTTCAGCTTCTACCAGACCTCTCAGATGAAGAAGCAGAAAGCAGCGCAAGAAGCGCAGATGTTGGAAGAAATTGAGAAAGAGACGGCGGAAACCGCACAGGCACTCTCCTTGGACAACCAGTCGGACACGACCGGTAACACGGTTGAGAATCCCGCAATGACCTCCCTCACTCCCGCACAACGATTCTCTAATGCCCAAGTGTCCGAAGATGGCGACTATATGGTGGAAACCGCCAAGGCATATTACCATTTCAGTAAGAAAGGCGGATATCTCAAGCAGATTGAACTGAAAGATGTTTACCGTTACACTGCGAAGGATTCCGCCAAACAGCCCCTTGTGATTTTCGACGGTGGCTCCAACCGCATGTCCATCAAGCTGATGCTCCGAGACCAGACGGAAGTGTCCACCAGCGACTGCTACTTTGTGGCCAACACTGAGGAATTGGTAGTGGATGGGAAACACAACAAACTATCGTTACGGCTGTACCCCAATGCCAGTGCCGACAGCACTCAGTGTCAGGTTCTCGACCAAAAATCCTACATTGAGTATCTTTACACTTTTTCCAATGACGACTATAAGTTCGACTATGAGATCAATGTGGTCAATATGGAGTCGTATCTTTATCCGAACCGCCATGCTTTCACAATGCAGTGGGTGGCACAGCCCAAGTGTGTGGAGAAAAACTTCGACTATGAGAAGAACATCACTTCTATATATTATATGGACAACAGCGATGATGTTGGCAACCTTGACGAGCGCAAGCCCGACAAAAAGGATTTCACTGCTCCGCTTAAGTGGGTCTCTTTCAAACAGCAGTTCTTCACCACCTGTCTGGTGTCTAAGGAGGTGCCGTTCTCTTCTGGCTCCCTGTCGGTACAGCTTCCCGAGGAAAAGCGGGACAACATTCTGAAAGACTGCACCGCCGATCTTGACTTTGAGATTGCCGACCTTAACAAGGGCCATTTCGGCATGTACATGTACGTGGGACCGAACCAGTATCGCCTGCTTAAGGAATATGACACGAAATTAGAGCGTCAGGTGCCGCTTGGCTGGGGGTTCTTCCTGCTGCAGTGGATCAACCGCTTTATCATCATCCCCGTTTTCAACTGGTTGGAAGCCTACGGTTTGAGTTATGGTCTTATCATTCTGATACTCACCATCTTCATCAAGGTTGTGGTGCTTCCGGTCAGCTATAAGACCTACATTTCGTCGGCCAAGATGCGTGCGTTGAAACCGGAAATCGAGGCTCTCAACGCGAAATATCCGAAGGATGAGGACATGATGAAGAAGCAGCAAGCCACGATGAGCCTCTATCGCAGCGCGGGGGTGAAGCCCGCCGGCGGTTGTGTGCCGATGTTGCTTCAGATGCCGATACTCATTGCCATGTACCGGTTCTTCCCCTCCGCCTATGAGTTACGCCAACAGCCGTTCCTTTGGGCTGAGGATCTTTCCACCTACGACTCCATTTGGGATTTCGGTCACAATATCCCGCTTCTCGGTGACCACCTCAGCCTGTTCACCATCCTTATGACCATCGCCACGATAGTCTATACTTGGCTGAACCAGAAACTGATGGCCCCCACGCAGGGCAACAAGGACCAGCAGCGCATGATGAATATCATGATGTATATGATGCCGGTCATGTTCCTGTTCATGTTCAACAATTTCGCATCCGCTCTTACCTACTACTATCTGCTCTTCAACCTCGTCACGTTCCTGCAGATGTTTATCTTCCGCATTGCAATTGACGAGGACAAACTCCGCGCCAAGATGCAGGAGAATATGAAAAAGCCTGTCAAGAAGTCCAGATGGCAGCTCAAGATGGAGGAATTGCAAAAACAGCAGGCACAAATGCTTAAACAACAGCAACAATCACAAAAAAGAAAATAATTTTAAAAAAAGATGGCAAAGTGAACGAAATTTCCGTACTTTTGCGGTCTCATTTGAATCAATAAAAGTATTAGACATTATGGAAAATCAAGACAAAAACGAAGTTCTCTCGCGTGCAGTGAAAGCAGGGAAAAGAACCTACTTCTTCGATGTTAAAAGAAGCAGAAACGAGGAGATGTATCTGACCATCACGGAAAGCAAGCGCAAGTTTAACGCAGATAACGGGAATTTCTTTTACGAGAAACATAAAATATTCCTTTACAAGGAGGATTTCGAGAAATTCAAGAATGCCCTGTCCGGCGTGATTGAATTCATCGAAAACGGTACTGTTCCAGAGGAAACCTTCTTCGAGAATGACAAGTTTGAGAAGACGGAAGATGACATGGACCTGGGTATCACCTTTGACGATATAGACCTTTCATTATAATGGGGAAAATAGTAGCCATTGTAAACCAGAAGGGTGGGGTGGGGAAGACAACCACCGCCGTGAATCTGGCGGCGTCGCTGGCGTTGCTGGATTTCCGTGTGCTGTTGATTGACGCGGATCCGCAAGGCAACGCCTCCAGCGGTGTGGGTGTCTATCCTGACGACAACACCATAAGTATCTATGACTGCATTGTGAATGGTAAGATGGCTTCAGAGGCCGTGGTGGAAACGAAAACCCCCAACCTCTATTTGATGCCAGCCACCATTCACCTCGTGGGCGCCGAAATCGAGATGATTTCTTTCGACCGTCGGGAATATCGGATGAAGGATGCGCTTACGGATGTCAAGAACGATTACGACTTTATATTCATCGACTGTGCGCCGTCATTGGGCCTTGTCACCCTTAATGCGCTTGTCGCCGCCGATTCAGTCATCATTCCCGTGCAGTGCGAGTATTTCGCCCTCGAAGGTCTCGGCAAACTGCTCAACACCATCCGTATCGTGCAGTCGAACATGAACCCGGATCTCTCCATCGAGGGAATCTTGATGACCATGTACACGAATCGCTTCAAGTCCGCCAATGCCGTCTATGAGGATGTGCGCTTCCATTGCCGCGACATCGTGTTTGACACGGTCATCAACCGTACGGTGCGCTTGAGTGAGGCTCCCAGCTACGGGGTGCCGATCGCTGTCTATGACATCAAATCTGTCGGCCACGTCAACTACATGAACCTTGCCAAGGAGTTCCTCTTGAAGAACGGATATACTGTATAATGTACAATGTTCTAATCACTATTCATTAATCACTCTTCACAAAAATTAATCTGAATCAAAATATTATGCCAAAAAAAGACAAACCATTAGGACGCGGATTGGAAGCGATGCTCGGCGGGATGGAGATACCCGTACACAGCGAGCATTCGCAGGTGGTGAGTGGAAACACCAACATCCGCATAGAATCCATCGAAGCTAACCCTTACCAACCGCGCACTCGATTCGATGAAGAGTCGTTGGCGGAATTGGCTCAGTCCATCAAGACTTATGGGCTTATTCAGCCGGTGACAGTGCGTCCGGTAGGCAACGGCAAATACCAGCTCATTTCCGGGGAACGACGTTTCCGTGCCGCCCAGATGGCCGGACTGACGGATATACCCGCTTTCGTCCGCACTGTGGATGATGCCCTTTCCATCCAGATGGCTCTTGTGGAGAACATCCAGCGCACCGACCTGAATGCTATCGAGATAGCCTTGAGCTACCAGATGCTCATGGAAGAGTGTCATTTCACCCAAGAAGAGCTCGCCGTTAAAGTAGGAAAGACCAACACTTCTATTTCCAACTACTTGCGTCTCCTCAAACTTTCGACACCCGTGCAGGTGGCTGTGCGCGACAACCAGATCGCCATGGGGCATGCCCGCGCATTGGTTCCTGTGGAGGACGAAGCGTTACAAGCCAAATTAGTACAACAGATTATCAAAGATCAACTGTCTGTGAGACAGACTGAATCATTGGTGAAATCCGTCTTGGAGGGCTCCCGTAACAAAAAGTCGAAGGTGAAAATAACCCTTTCCGATGAAGTGCGCAACGCCCAGACCGCCTTGGGAAAGAAATTGAACACAAAGGTGAATATCAAGAAAGATATTTCGGGGAAGGGCACGATTCAAATTCCGTTCTCCTCCGACGAAGAGTTAAAACATATTCTGGACGTTTTGCAATAAATCGTTAACATCAGCGTTAGCCTGTTGCAAAAGTGATGATTATGAGAATGAAAAAGCAGATTTTTGTGGGTGTTATCTTGCTCTGCATGAGTCTGTTTGCTTATTCCCAAGAAATTACCTCACCGAAGGTCTCACGTGTGAAAGCACATGATTCGCTGAAAGTTGCCAAACATAGTCCGACAGCCGCGATACTGTATTCCATCATTCCGGGTGGCGGGCAGATTTATAACCGCAAATATTGGAAAGTGCCTATTATCTATGGCTTGTTTGAAGTCTCCGGCTATTTCTTGTACAAATACACGTCTGACATGCTCTTGTACAGAAGGGAATTTATCAATCGTCGCGATGGGCATACAGACTTGCTGATTCCCGGACTGGCCAATTCTGATGACGAGAACATCCTCTCCATGCACCAAAAGGCACTCCGCAATATGGAAATCAGTCTTGCGGCCACCGCCCTCATCTATACGCTAAACTTTATCGACGCCATGGTGGATGCGCATCTCTATTACTTTGATGTTTCTGATGATTTGTCGCTGTATTGGAGTCCGATGTTGTTGCCGACCCCGGGCAGCTCCTCGCCATCATACGGCATCTCTGTGGCTTTGAGCTTCAAATAATTACTTGGACTTAAACTTTGACCTTTAAAATTTTAATAATGACAAAATTCAACATTATTTTAGCCGTAATTGTCCTGTTCATGCTCCCGTTTGGACTTTCGGCGCAGAATTGCCATATTACGGGTAGAGTTGCCGTGCCGGCACTGCAGGGCAAGAATATCGCAGTGCTGAATATGAACACTGGCAAGTCGCTGGCATCCACAAAGATAGTGGACAGCGTTTTTACATTGGACATCGAAGTGTCGGAACCGTTCGTGGGCATGTTAAAGACGGATCCTCAAAACAACGATGCCCGCAGTTACTATTACCTGCGCATTGTTGGCGAACCGGGCAATATCTACGCCGACTTGGTTACCGATTCGTTGTCTGGAACGCCGCTTAATGATCGTTTCTATGACTTTTCCAAATGGTGCAATAATGAGGTAAGTGCCATCAGCGCCTATTATTCGAAGATGGATCAGATGATATCCATGCCGAGAGAGGAACGGGAGAAACAGGTACGGGAGTATCAAGACCGGACCAGGATGCTCTTTCTTATGATGAAAGACACTTATACCGCTAACAAGTCGAATGCCATGGGCGCACTTGTTATGGAGAATTATCTGGAATATGAGGCGGAAGATTATGAGTCCGTGGTAGAGATGTTGGAAGGGGCAGCTCCTGTGGTAACTACATATCAGCCTCTTAAGACGAAATTGGCGGCGATGGAAAAAGTTAGCCACACGGCAGCGGGCAAACCGTTTATTGACCTTGACCTGACGGACTATAAGACAAAGAAACCTGTAAAGTTGAGTAAAGTGATTAACGGCAAAGTCGCGCTCATTGACTTCTGGGCTTCCTGGTGCGGACCCTGTCGCCGTGAAATCCCCAACATCAAGAAGATTCACGAACAATACGGTAGCAAGGACTTTGTGGTAATCAGTCTCAACGTGTGGGACAAACCCGACGCGCAGGCCAAAGCAATCAAGGATTTGGGCATGACGTGGACACAACTGACCGACGCCACCCGTAATGCCACTGATACCTACGGCATTGATGGCATCCCCCAGATACTGCTCATCGGCAAGGACGGGAAAATCATTGCCCGCGATTTGAGAGGGGAAGAAATCGAGAAGGCTGTGAAAAAAGCATTGGAAAAATAGTCAGTTTTTTGTACTTTTGCACTTTGAAACAAAGGATTAGACGTATGACTGCTGTAGAATTACAAACCGAACTGTTGCGAGAAATCTCTCCCATTGCAGAAGACGAGGGGTTGATGCGCAAGGTGATTAATTATGTTAGAGATCTCGTCCGCATTAAAGATGAGGAGGTCGAGACCAAAGAAGATGTCGTTGGAAACATACGTGAAGCATTTGCCGAATTTAAACAATATAAGGAAGGTCAACTTGAATTTCAATCTGCCGATGATTTACTAAATGAACTTCGTACATTATGAACTGTAGAATCGTTGTCACTCCGACTTTTTCTCGTGAATCTAAAAAACTATCCAAACGCTATCCTTCATTTGCGGACGATTTTGAAAGTTTTCTTCTTAATCTGAAGGAAAACCCATCGTTGGGAACTTCTATAGGGCATGGAATTCATAAAATTCGTTTCGCAATAACCTCAAAAGGCAAAGGAAAACGCGGTGGAGCAAGAGTCATTTCGCATGTTAACGTTGTACTTGAACTAAATCAACAAGAGGTGACTTTGTTAACAATATACGACAAGTCCTATAAAGAAAATATAACAGATCAGGAAATAATACAATTATTGCAAGAAGCAGGAATCGAATAATGAAAGTCGCAATATTAGGATACGGGAAAATGGGCCATATCGTGGAGAAGGTGCTGTTAGAGCGGCGGCACGAGGTTGTGGCCGTCATCGACAACGAGGCGGACTGGCAGCGTCTTGACCGCGAATTCCGTTCTGCGGAGGTCGCCATCGACTTCTCTGAGCCAGGTGTCGCGGTGCCGAACATGCTCCGCGCATTCGAGGCAAACGTCCCGATAGTGGTCGGCACCACCGGCTGGCACGACCGTTTGGATGAGGTCCGTAAGCAGTGCATGGCGCATAGCGGCCGTCTGGTCTATGGTGCCAACTTCAGCATCGGGGTCAATATCTTCTTCAAAGTCAACCAGCTTTTGGCCAAGCTGATGAACACGCAAGATCGATACCAAGTAGCGATGGAGGAAACCCACCACATCCACAAAAAGGACGCCCCGAGCGGCACCGCCATCCACCTTGCGAAGGATATTGTCAGCGGGGTCGATTCGCTGCAGGACTGGCGGTTGACTCCTTGCGACCATACGAATGTGGTGCCTATAACGGCCATCCGTGAGGGTGAAGTCCCCGGCACGCATAAGATCGTGTGGAAATCTCCTGAAGATACTATTGAAATCACTCATACCGCCCACGGCCGCGAAGGCTTCGCTCGCGGAGCCGTCCACGCCGCCGAATGGCTGGTGTTGCAACCTTCTGGCGTGTATCCGTTTGAAGAAACATTAAATGATACCCGTAGGGGCGAATAATTATTCGCTCCTACCATCCTTAACACTAACCTTCTAACCTTCAATAACCTTCAATAACCAATAACCCATAACCAATAACCATTCAAAAAGATGTTCATATCAAAAACCGCATTAATCATCATCCTCATCATCTCTTTTCTCGGCTGGCAAGCCGGGATGTGGGGCATTTTCAAGAAAGCAGGCTTGAAGCCGTGGCTGTCGCTGATTCCGTTCTACAACATCTGGTTGTGGATCAAGGTGGTCATCGGACGTAAATGGTGGTGGATGCTGCTGTTCCTGATTCCGTATCTCGGCTTTTTCATGTTCTTCTACATGATTTGGGAGACCATCCGGCAATTCAACAAATACAGCTACTTGCCGCTGATTTTCGGCACGCTTTTCTTCCCGTTTTACCTGCCGTATCTGGGATTCTCGCCGAAGGAGCAGTATGTCACGCCGGAGAATTTGGAGCGTCCGAAGAAAACCTCGGCTCGTTCCTGGGGAGATGCGCTGATTTTCGCGGTGGCCGCTGCCTACATCATCCGCTCCTGCTGGTTCGAGCTCTACACCATCCCGACTTCCTCCATGGAGAGTTCCTTAATGATTGGCGACTTCCTTTCCGTGAGCAAGGTTGCGTATGGTGTCCGCGCACCGCAAACCCCGTTAGCTATTCCGTTTATCCACAACAAACTGCCTAAGACCGAGGTGAAATCCTATTCGGAAATCATCAAGCTGCCTTACATGCGTTCCAAGGCGTTGAAACCGATAAAACGCAACGATGTGGTGGTCTTTAACTATCCTGACGGCGACACGGTCGTGGTAGAAAGGCAGGCGGAAAGTTACTACGCCATTGTTCGAGAATACGAGGCGATGCTTAACCCGAATGCGAGCATAGCGGAGAAAAACAACGTGTTCCGTCGGTACTCACCCGAATACATTCAACAATTACGGATGAAATATCCCGGTGCGTATGTGCCCGGGAAGGGTAGGGAAGTGGTCTGGAGCGAGTACAAGGTGATTGCCCGTCCTGTTGATAAACGCGAAAACTATGTGAAACGTTGCATCGGTACCCCTGGAGACAAGTTGCAAATTGTTGACAAACAGGTTTATATCAACGGTGAGAAGGCTGTCAATCCCGACCGTATCCAATATGCCTGCCTGATTTCTCATCCTACAGGTCTGCAACTTTCTAAAAAGGAACGCAAGAATCTGAATATCAATGAAGAAGATATGCAACAGGTGGATGTCAACCGTTATGTGGCGATGCTGAATGGCGAGCAGCAGATCATTATCAAGAAGAAAGGTTTTGAAGTGCAGATTTTGGAGGAGGAAGAGGGTGTCTTTAGTCCTGACATTTTCCCGCACGACAGCAACTACAAGTGGAACAAGGACTTTTTCGGCCCGCTCACGATTCCGCAAAAGGGCGCTACCGTGCAGATTTCGCCCGAGAACATCGCTCTTTACGAGAAAATCATCCACAATTACGAAGGTCACGATTTGCAGGTGAAGGACGGCAAAATCCTGATTGACGGTCAGGAGGCCACCGCCTACACCTTTGCGATGGACTACTACTTCATGATGGGTGACAACCGCCACAACTCCGCTGACTCCCGTTTCTGGGGCTTCGTGCCGGAAGACCATATCGTGGGCAAAGCCTCCATCGTGTGGCTCTCGTTGGACAAGTTCAAGACTTGGAGCGACAAGGGTAAAATCCGTTGGAACAGGATGTTCAAGAAGATTCGGATGTGACAATATGCAGGCCGAGGCGGTTTTGGAAACTCTTGCTCGGACATTTTTTTTGATTATCGAATGGCGGAAGTTAGTTTTTCTCTTGTCTCCGAATCTAAAGTTATGTAATCTTCAATTGTATGAGGATGTATGGCTGGGGCATTGGCGAGGGCGTTTTCAATGATGCGCGGAATGTCCGTGAACTTGATTTTCTCCTGCATGAACATCTTGACGGCCACCTCGTTGGCGGCGTTCATCACGCAGGGCATTCCACCTCCGGCAGCCGATGCTTTATAGGCCATATTCAAACATGGAAACACTTCTCTGTCAGGTTTTTCGAAGGTTAGTTTGGAATATTTGGCGAAGTCGAGCCGGTCGTATGGCAACGGTAATCTGAGCGGGTAGGAGAGTGCGTATTGTATGGGCAACCGCATGTCGGGAACGCCGAGTTGCGCCTTCACGGAGCCGTCCTCGAACTGCACCATGGAGTGGATGACCGACTGCGGGTGAACCACCACGTCAATCTTCTCCAAAGGCATGTTGAACAGCCATTTGGCTTCGATGACCTCCAAGCCCTTGTTCATCAGCGATGCACTGTCAATGGTCACTTTCGGGCCCATGCTCCAGTTGGGGTGCTTGAGGGCGCTCTGCAGGGTGACCGTTTCCAGTTGCTCTTTGGTATAGCCCCGGAATGCGCCGCCGGAAGCCGTGATGATCAGCTTCTCTACGGGGTTGTACTGCTCGCCCGCGAGGCATTGGAAAATCGCCGAATGCTCTGAATCCACAGGCAATACGGGCGTGTTGTGCTCTTTGGCGGTGCGCATGATGAGTTCGCCTGCCACCACGAGGGTTTCCTTGTTGGCAATGGCCAACGGGGTGCCGCATGATACGGTGCGGAACGCTGGCTTGAGCCCCGCGATGCCCACGATGCAAGACAACACCATATCCACGCAGTCCATCTCGCACACGTCGCACAACGACTCCTCGCCGCAGAAGACCTTCACGTCCTCGTCAGCCAGAGCCTCTTTCACCTTGCGGTATGCCTCTTCCTGCACCACCACCACCATGTTGGGATGGTACTTCTTCGCTTGCTCGATTAGCAGATCCGCGCTGGAGTTTGCGGCGATGATTTCCAACTGCAGCACATCGGGATGGAGCGCGATGACCTCCAACGCTTGCGTGCCCATGGAGCCCGTCGAGCCGAGAACGGCGATGCGACGGGGATGGGGTTGTTCTTGTTGATTATAATTGTTATTCATAATATTTCATCTTTAACCGGAGGACGCTCTTTTTTTTACTAACCAGAGGTGGCGGCGCTCGTTCCTCGCGCCTTACCCCTGGCTACCAAGCTCTTGCCCCTAACGGGGCTGCTTAAGGAAGTAGTTTAATAATATGTTGGCGTTTCGTTACAACTGCTAACTGCTAACTACTAACTGCTAACTGCTAACTGTCACAGCGTCTCCACCACCTTGCAAATATCCGCAAACACGTGCTCAATGTCCTGCATTCCGTTGATTTCCACCAATTTGCCTTGTTTTTGGTAGTATTCCACGAGCGGCATGGTCTGGGCGAAGAAGTTTTCGACGCGGGCCTTGACGGTGGCGGGGGTGTCGTCGGCGCGTTGCTCGATTTCGGCGCGTTTGAGGATGCGTTTTTGGACCTCCTCCATCTCCACTTTCAGGTAAATGACCTTGGTGATGTCGAGGTTGGTGAAGAAGCTCTTGTCGTCGAGCATCTCGGCCTGTTTGATGGTGCGCGGCACGCCGTCGAAGATAAATCCCTTGGTGTCAGCGTGTTTCTCGATGTGGTTGCGGAGCATCCCGAGAGTGATGTCGTCGGGACAGAGGTCGCCGCGGTTGATGATTTCCTGCGCCTTCAGCCCCAGCGGGGTCTTGTGGGAGATCTCGTAACGGAACAGGTCGCCGGTGGAGACGTGTTCAAGTTGGAATTTTTCGGCCATCTGTTTAGCCTGGGTGCCTTTCCCGCTGCCGGGGGCACCGAACATGACGATGTTGATCATATTGTAGGGTATTTTGATGTTTCTTTATTTTCCTAGGGCTCACTTCGTTCACCCTAGGTTGACACGTGTCGGGCTTTCAGCCCTTTTGGAATCCTAGGGCTCACTTCGTTCACCCTAGGTTAGCATAGGTCGGGCTTTCAGCCCTTTTTTGAATTATTGTTTGATAAAGGGTTTGGTTATCTGGCCCGTGGATGTGGTCACACGGACAAAATAGAGGCCGTCGGAGAGATTGGAAACGTTGATTTGTGCCGTCTGTAGGGGCAAATGATTATTCGTTTCTACAGCGGTGCGGACAACCTTTCCATAGACATCAATGACCTCAACCGTTTCGTTATCCATATGTTTATACATTGTATATTCTACATTGACAATCTCTTTCGCCGGATTCGGGTAGAGAACGATGCTGTTTTCGGGTAAGATCTGAACACCATCGTGATGGCTGGTATCAACCATGAAGAAGCATGCGAGTTGGCAGCCGTCCCCGTTTATTCTGCCGAGGAATTGTGTTTCGGCGGTGGCAGGATCCACAAGATAGAGACCGTGGCTTGAAAATCTGGAGTAATATTGCGCCCAGAATAACTCGCCAGTATTCTGGTCGAAGGTCATGCTCTGCACATGCTGTGCGGGGAGACCCGTACTTCCAATCAGGGTGACGGAAGCATCGTTCAAATTCAGTTGATATAGGTCGCCTGTTGTGTTTTGTATGATGTATGCCTCTCCTATATTGTTGATGGCAAGAGTCTTAGCATCAAAACCAATCAAGCCGACTTCAATGACATTTTCGGGCTGGTCTGGATGGAAACTTTTCAGGTAACGTCCATTGAAGATGTAATAAAATCTGCCGTCAACAGGATTATATGACATGGATTCGATTTTGCTGCCTTCATCGAAATATGGGAATACTATTTCAAAATCAGAAATGGTATGGGAATTGTTATGAATGGAAGCTCTGCACAAATGCCCCTCTTGGCATGTGATGCACCAAACAGAACCATTGACGTATGTGGCTGAGTATGTGTAAGGTGACGAAAGGTTCATGTCCGTTATGGCCGTTACGGAGGCGAGATTCTGCATGGAGAAACTGATGAATTCTTTTTCCCAATCGTTGTGGGCATATTCGCCGTTGTCCAAGAAACTGTTGATAGCATAGCCGTACCAATTGGCGGTGGATTGGATTTGGTAATCGCTGACGGTGGTGAATATAGCATCGGTCCAATAGCTCACATTATTGCTGTCGCCGCAGTTGGCGCGCACCGACACGTTGTATTGCGTGTTGGGGGTCAGACCAGTGAGCACGTAAGGGTTCGTATAGATGGTGATGATGCTGTCCTCGTTGTCGTTAAGTCTGATATCCCAAGCGGTGGCGCTGCCGTTCTCTATCCAGTTCAACGTGACGGATGTCTGGCTGATATTGGAGGCGTACAAATTGCTGGGGGAACTACAGGTTGAGGTGAGGAAATTCTCCATGGCCCAGACACTGACGCCGTCGCCGCAATTAGCGCGCACTGACACGCTGTAGGGCATGCCTGGGGTCAGATTGGTAAGCACGTAGGGGTTCGTATATACGGTGATGATGTTGTTCTCATTTCCATTAAGGCAGATGTCCCATGCGGTGGCACTGCCATTTTCCGTCCAGCTCAATGTGACAGAAGTCGGTTCTATGTTGGAGACAGTTAACGATGTGGGTGCGGGACATGGTGAAGGGGCGAAGTTCAGCTGGATCTGGTTCTTTACATTTGAGACAGTACCCTCATATCCGCTTGGGTTGGTGGGGTCGTAGTTTGTATCGTCACTGTTGTCGAATATGGCTTGGCCTGTGGCATTAAAAACAAGGAAGTGTCTGTCTGCTACCCAGCCTTCGGAATTGTCATCCACTACAACCAGAAGATTGTCAGTGCCGTTATAAGCAAACGGTGTGGTGAACTCCACAATGCTCCACTGATTCTGCACAAAAGTGACATATCCACTAAAAACGAGATCGCCGGTAGCGACTGCCGACCAGTCGTTGTCGCTGCTGAAGGCTGTTTTGTTGGTGTGTGCCAGATACAAGTCCATATTGCGTGTGACATTTGGACTGATGTTGTAGAAAGCGATGCTGTAGATGGTGCCTGACTGTCCGATTTCCGTTGCGGTGTAAATCTGCTGGGATAGACTGTTAGTGTTAAACGTGTTCGTGGGTAGGTTTTCGATGGTGTCATTGCCCGCACCGATTTGGATGGTGGTGTTTTGCGCCTTTAACGCTGATGTTATGCACAGAAGTATGGCGGTGATGAAAAAGAATAGAACTTTTTTCATATTGTTCGTTTTATTACTTGGTCTATTGAATGTTGGCGTATTATGGGTGTTTTTATGTTTTATGCCGTTTCTAGAGACGCAAAATTTTGCGTCTCTACGAAAAACATTGTCTAAACCACTTGGTAAATGTCAGGGAGGTTGCGTCCGTATCCGTCGTAGTCGAGGCCTCGGCCGATAACGAACTTGTTGGGGATTTTTATGCCGACGTAGTGGACGGGCAGTTCTCCTTTGTATGCGTCAGGCTTCATGGTCATGGTGGCGATGCGGACATCCTTGGCCCCAGCCTCCGTCAGCATTTTGTACAGGTGGATATAGGTGGCGCCGGTATCGACAATGTCTTCGAGGATGAGGATGCGTTTGCCGCGAATGTCCTCGTTGAGACCGATAAGCTGGTTGATTGTGCCGGAACTCTCGGTGCCGTTGTAGGAGGCGAGTTTCACGCAGGTGATGCGACAAGGGAAATCGAGCCGTTTCAGCAGATCGACGGCAAAAACGATGGCACCGTTGAGGGTGATTAGCATAATCGGGTCGTCATAGCGGTATTCCAGCATGATGTCCGAGGCCACCCGCGCGATGGCATCGTCGATTTCGTTTGAGGGGATGTATTTGACAAAAGTCTTGTCCAAAAAGGTCACTTTTTCACTCATATCCACTTTTTTTTGCACGTGCAAAAGTACGATTTTTTCAATTGTATGTTTAATATGTATGATTAAAAACCAGTATTATTTCAATGTTCTGTTCTCAATGCTACAGCATAGAGAAAGAGGACAGTCGTTATTCAATGAGATAATTTTTGATTCAAACTAACTCATCTCCAGCATTCTTTGTATCGGCACCAGCGCCTTCTTCCGCAGCTCCTCGTCCATGATGAGCTCGGGCTGCTCTTCGAGGAGGGCGGCGTAGATGTTCAGCAGGTTGTTCTTCTTCATATTCACGCAGTCGTGCTTGACCGCGCCGTTGTAGAGCGTGTAGAGCTTTTTGTCGGGGTTGCGCTTCTGCATCTCGTAGATGATGCCGCTCTCGGTGACGACAATGAACTCCTTTGCGTCGCTTTCTCCGATGAAGTTGAGCATGGCGGCGGTGGAACCGATGAAATCGACTTTCTCTAACAGCTCGCGGCGGCACTCGGGGTGCGCCACCACTAAAGCGTTGGGATGTTCGGCTTTGGCCTTCTCCAAATCCTCTACCTCATAATGGTCGTGCACGCAGCAAGCACCGTCCCAGAGGAGCATTTCGCGGCCCGTCATCCGGTTGATGTAGTCGCCGAGATTGCCGTCGGGCACGAAGATGATCTTTTCGTCCTTGGGCAGCTGGTTGACGAGCTTCAGGGCGTTGCCGGAGGTGACGATCAGGTCGCACTGGGCTTTCACCGCGGCCGTGCAGTTGACGTACGCTAACACTTTGTGGTCGGGGTGCTTCGCCTTGAATTCGGCGAGTTTCTCGGCCTTGCAGCTGTTGGCCAAGGAGCAGCCCGCGCTCATGTCGGGCACGAGCACTTTGCGCGTGGGGTTGAGGATCTTGGCCGTCTCCGCCATGAAGTGTACGCCGGCGAAGAGGATGATGTCGGCCTGCGTTTCGGCGGCCTTTCGGGCCAGCCCGAGGCTGTCGCCCACGAAGTCGGCCACTTCCTGCACTTCGGGCAGGGTGTAGTAATGCGCCAGGATGATGGCGTTTTTCTCGCGTTTCAGGCGAGCGATTTCGGTTTTGAGTTCGGTGTTGTTCATTCGGTTTGCGGTTTACGGTTTACTGGCCCCACACTGCGCTTCGCTTATGTGGGGTTATTAGCGCTTCGCGCGTCTTGCCCCTTACCCCCCTGCCCTTCGGGCATCCCCCCTAAAGGGGGGAATGGTCCTTCGACCCATTCATTATTCAACATTCAACATTCAACATTCAGAATTCATCATTCAGAATTATTCTACATTTTACATTCTTCATTCTACATTATTTGAAGATGAACCGTCGGAAATCCAATCCCAACGCATAGACCATCAGCGCGATGAGCAGCACGAAGCCGATGGTGTTGGCGACGCTGAGGAACTTGTCGGAGGGCTTCTTGCCGGTGATCATCTCCACGAGGATGAAGAGGATGTAGCCGCCGTCGAGACCCGGAATCGGGATGATGTTCATGAAGGCGAGGATGATGCCGAGCAGGGCGGTCATGCTCCAGAAACGGTACCAGTCCCACACTTTCGGGAAGATGCTGCCGATGGTCAGGAAGCTGCCCAACTGCGTGGCACCCTCCTTCGTGAACACGATCTTGAATTGCTTGACATAGTTGCCCAACGTGCTGAATCCCTGAGAGATGCCGGTCGGGATGGACTGCCAGAAACTGTAATCGACATGCACTACATCGAAGAAATCGGCGGGTTGGCGGTAGGCCACCCCAATATTGCCTATGGAATCGAGCGTCACCATGGCGTGACAGAGACTGTCGCCGCGCATGTAGTCGATTTGCAATTCGTTATTCTTGTTCTCGTTGAAGACGTTTTTGAAGTCAAAGAAGCAGAACATCGCGGAGTCGTTGATGCCGACGAGCGAGTCGCCCTTCATCAATCCGGCTTTTTCTGCCGGTGTGCCTGCCAAAACGCTGTCGATGACGAACGGGATGCGGTAGTTGCAGAAGAGCGATGTGCTGCCTGCGCCAACTACCTTTCTTGGCAGGTCTTTCGGGATGTTGATGACCACTTCCTCGCCGTCGCGCTCCACCGTCACGGTTTTCACGTTGTCGAGAAGCACGGTGTTGGCAAAGTCGCCGAGGGTCTTT
>JAEEGL013685630.1_pt1 | contig 45397 bp, 48 predicted proteins | sample 9134231 | NCBI WGS metagenome assembly JAEEGL01 (sample SAMN16246548, study PRJNA631951) | gut metagenome | biome: gut microbiome; feature: rumen; material: fiber-attached | host: Bos | place: Iran: Karaj | collected 2018-10 | reverse complement strand
TGTCCAGGTTCCGTTGTACCGAAGGAGCTCTTCACGCCCAACAGGCTGAAGATGTAGCGCACGGACGAGTCGCCTTGTCGAGAGGCATCCATCAGTCCCTCCAATCGTACCTCATCGTTTTCATGCTGCGACAGGGCCATCATCTCGTACCAGTAAGAAGCTGCGCTCCAGTCGTTCTCTATGAAGTAATACCGCTCCTTGTAAGGCTCAGGACTTACGTAGATAGTGTCAATGTCCGTCCACTCTGCCTGCGACCCGAACTGGTGCATGACTGATAAAGTCAAGTCAATGTATGGTCTGGAAATGATGTCGCCCGTCAACCGCAAGGTCAGTCCTTTCTGAAGGGCAGGTCCAATCATCAGCAACGCAGAGATATACTGCGAACTCACATTTCCAGGAATTTCCAGCAGTCCTCCTTCCAGGCTGTTACCTTTGATGCGCAGTGGCGGGAAACCCTGCTCACCTACATACTTAATGTCGGCCCCAAGTCCACGCAGCGCGTTAACCAGCAGTCCAATGGGACGGTGCTTCATGCGCTCCGTACCCGTCAGCGTATGGCAATGCCCGTCCAGCACACTCAGGTAAGCCGTCATAAACCGCATGGCTGTACCAGCAGCCTTGATGTCCATAACTTCCGGCATGTGCTCCAGTGCCTTGATAATGACCTCCGTATCGTCACAATCGCTTAAGTTGTCGGGCAGGATTTTGCCTCCTGACAGGGCATAGATAATCAGTGCGCGGTTGGAAATGCTCTTCGACGCAGGCAGCTTGAGTGTCTGGTTCAGCAGGGAGGGAGCAGTAATTGTATATTGCATAATTTTCCTTGATACCTTATATTACATTACAAATAACTCACAAAGATACGAATTATTTGATGACTGGCCAAAGAAATAACATAAATTATAAAACTTTTCCATAAAAAATGCCTCGAAAATTTGCAGGATTCAGAAAAACGTAGTACCTTTGCACCCGATTTCGAAAGAGGTCAAACATTAAGGATCGGGATTTAGCGCAGTTGGTAGCGCACACGTCTGGGGGGCGCGAGGTCGCTGGTTCGAGTCCAGTAATCCCGACAATATCGAGGGCAAAAAGCTGAAACACAGCGATTTGTCCTCGGTTTAGTTTAAAAAGTCGGACAGTCATCGGACAGTACGACCTGTAAGAATAATAACTTCAGAACTCATTTCGGTAAAATGAAATGAGTAAAAAAATGACTTTTTCAAATTCGGAAACGCTTTCTTACGTGAGAGGATGGACTGAACCAACCTTTCACCAGGGGAAGGAAGTGTTCGTCAGTTTCTACGCTTTTGACCCCAATATCGGGAAGCTGCACCGCAAGAAGATCATGCTCGGCCGAATCAAGGGTAAGGCGGCGCAGCGGCAGCATGCGCGGCGCATCATAGAGCGGGTGAAGGAACGGCTGCTGAGCGGCTGGAACCCTTGGATAGAGCAGTCGTCGCCCGTTGAATACACTACGTTTGCGGTGGTGGCTGACCGTTACCGCGAATACCTGCACAAGCTGGTGAAGGACGACGACATGCGTGAAGAGAGCCTGGCCAGCTACCTGAGCTACCTCAGGGTACTGGAGCGCTGGGCGGCAGAGCGCGGGCTGCAGTACATCTTCCAGCTAGACAGGCACCGTGTCGGTGACTTCCTGGACTATGTCTTCATTGAGCGCAACAACACACTCCAGACGCGCAACAACTACCTGGCCTGGCTGAAGACGTTCAGCCGGTGGCTGCTGCAGCGCACGTATCTGAACGCCGACCCGACAGCAGGCATGCAGATGGTACAGCGCAGGGCAAAGAAGAAGAACCGTTCCGTAATCCCGTCCGACACGCTTATACGCGTGCATGATTACCTTTATTCGAACAACCGACACTTTCTTCTCGCATGCTACCTATTGCATTACCTTTTCATCCGTCCTCACGAGATGACGTATCTTACCATCGGCGACATCCGTCCATCGAGTCAGACACTACTGCTGCACGGTGAGAACACGAAGAACCGCAACGATGCCGTCATCACGCTCCCGGCGAAGGTGATACGCCTGATGCTGGAGCTGGAGGTATTCAGGTTCCCCAGCCACTACTACCTGTTCAGTGACGGTTTCAAGCCAGGACGTGAACGGAAGTCGGAGAAGATGTTCCGTGACTACTGGACACGGTGTGTGCGCAAGGATCTTGACCTGCCTGAGCAGTACAAGTTCTACAGCCTGAAGGACACCGGCATCACGAACATGCTCAGGGCTAACCATGACGTGCTGACGGTGCGTGACCAGGCCCGCCACTCGAGCATCCTGATTACCGACACCTACACGCCGAAGGACATTCAGGCAGCCAATGAGGCACTGAAGAACTACGACGGGTACCTGTGATCTAAAACAAAAGAAGTTATGATATCATCTCGTAGAAATACCCTGTCATGAGGTGGTCGAAGCCGTCCTCATTGACTGAGGCCTCTATCTTCTCGCATCCGTAGGGTTTGTTACGGACGATGAAAATGCTGGTAGGATCCGGCATCTGTTCGGCATAGAAGCGGAAGATATGCTTTACCTGGCGGTTAAGCTCGAATCCCAAAACGTGCAGCTGTCCAAGGTGGAACTCAGCACTATCCAGCGCATTCAGACTGAAGGACCATTTCTTACGACTCATGCGGCTGTACTTCATTGGCTTGAACTCATAGTCGGTATATGCCAGACACGCCTGTATCGTTGTCGGTTCATATAAGTCTGTTAACGGCAGCAGATCAACCGTTTCCGGTCCATCCACAAAGACCACAGGCATGACGTCCGGCTTCTCCTCCGCCTTGATGATCGTCTCCGTCCCCTCTATGAGAGACTGCATGGCCGGTTTCAGCTGTTCACCCTCTCCGGCACCTTCCTCATAGGCACTTATCAACGGATAGATATTGGTGACGGCAGGCATTGTAATATAGCATATATACGGAGTCCCCGGTCCCTCACTGCCCTCCACCTGAACTGGAAGCTCCAGGTTCTCTTCCAGCCATGCCGGTGCGATTCTCAAGGCGACGCTGTCAGCCTTCTGGAATCGTCTGCATGCATTGAACGGAGCTATGCAGCGAGGTTTGTAGCTTTCCTCACCTTCATCCTTCCATGCTATGTAGATATGCCCGGCGAATCGGTAAATCTTGTGCGTCTTCACTTCTTCGCTGTCATTGCCGAATGCTATTTCCATGGCAGCCCTGGTGGGATATGTCTCGTCGTAGGTGGCAGCAGCAATCAGTTCTTCGTCCACCACCTCGATATCCGTCTGTTCCATGGCGAACTCAATATTCCGGTTGACGACGCCCTCCGTCTCACTATCCTTCGAGATCTCGACGCTATATTCCTCGACGGGTTCCAGCGTCACCTTGCTGTTCCTGCTGTACTGCGACAATGGTGCCAGGCGAAGTATCCGTCCATCATGAGAGAGGAATATACTTCCGAAGAAGTTCTGGAACTCCGCAAAGAATTCCTTAACGGTCCAATGCGGTAGCTTCCGGCCAAACCTATTCTGTCCTCCAGAGACAACATATATGTGAGAACAAGCCTCCGGCAGTATTGTCAGGTCGAGCGTAAAGCCCAAGGCCCCAGCAACCCTTCTGGCCACCTCCAGGAGCTTGGGGCAATCGCTGAACCTAAGAGGGTATCGCCCCTGTGGTATATAGTCGAAGCACATGTTAGCATATTTATCGTTGGACGTGTCATGGAATATAAGTCCCCATCCTGCTGGAGTGACGCCCACGAACGTTTCCCCTGCATCCAGCCGCTGGCTCAGTCCTGCCGTATAGCTCTCAAGCCCAAGATCCAGTTCGTCGATGTATTGCGACTCCTGAGCGGCCGACATTTTCAGAGCCGATACACCCGTTACCAACTGTAACTTTACAGTATCCTGAGTAACCTGGGTAAGGTGAGCCGTACCGTCCATGACCGGGACATTACCAATCAGGAGCCGGCATGAATATTCCGTATAGCGCTTGCCTACGTCTTTCCTGTCCAATGACCCAAAGAACCGCCGGTTCTGAATGACGTCCAGCGGAAACACCACGTCGAGCGTATAGCTATCCGACTGCTGGAAATAAGGATTCTCACGAGTCAGGCGGAACGGCTGGGCACCGTCAAAGAAGACCCGCGTCCACTCTCCCTCTGATTTTTTAAGAAAAAGCTCTGTCATATCATCTATGTGTTTTTCAACATGTTGTTCAGTCTTTCCTGCTGTGCGTTCAGCCCATCAGGGCCCGTCAGCACCACCTGCGCATTAATCGGGCGACTCAAGCGTTCAAGGAGGGATGCCGTGGCCATCCTGTGAGCTTCGAGCGCATCACGCAGTTCCTCATTATCCGTCTGGACATTGACCACGGGGGCGATGACGGAGGCACTGGAACTGCCTGCCACCGTGCGTCGCACATCGTCCATGGTCAGCGAGCCTACGGTATTGTTCTTCTGTGCCCGATCGATGAAGTCCAGGAAGGGGACGATGGCGGGGTTGTTGACGGCCTGATGGTTGGCCACGAACTCCCCTTCGTGCACCACGCCCGCCTTCTTGCGATAGTCACGGCCGCCGGTATAGCCACCCTCGTAATAGCCTGCTGCCTCTGCCTGGTGCTGCTTCCTGATGGTGGCCACCTGCAGCATACCCGCAGCGATTGCAGCAGCAGCTGCCACAGGAGCCAGCAGATAGCCCACCAACGGCACCTCGGCGGCCGACGTGTAAGCATTGATGGCGCCCATGGCGGTACTGGCCAGCGCCTGGGCAATCTCCATCTTCATGGCGCGGTCATTAGCCTTCTTCTTGACAGCAGCTATCTCTTTCTGCTTTTTCTCTTCCAGCTTTTTGACTTTAGCCTGGTTATTGCCCGCCTTCTCAATCTCCGCATCATACTTTTTCGTAATCATGACAGTCTCGTAGTCAGAAGAAGCCTTGGCATAGGCATTTGCGGCATTATAAAGCCCCCCCAGCTGTTCGAAGACGGCGCCATATTTCTCTTGTGTATTCTGAAGGAACTCATCGATAGCCATGGCCTTGGCAGCCAGGTATTCTGCATGCGTCAGCTCGTCGTTCTGGTACATTTCCTTCAGGGCCGCCGTCTGGTTCTGCAGGTTCGTCAGGTCGCCCGTCCAGGGGTTCTGGGCATTGGCGTCACCGGCCTGCTGCCTGGCCACCTTGAAGGCAGCGGAGGCGGTGCCTCCGCTTACGGAACCGGCTGTGGAGTCCTGAGCGTAGCGGGCCTGTATCTGCAGGCGTGCCTGCTGGTACTCCTCTTCCTTGATAAGTCCCTGACGGAAGAGCTCGTCGAGGGCATTGAGTTCGAGGGTCTTTCTTTTCTCCGACGACTGTCCGAGGTACGTTTCGCGCAGGCTCTCCAGTGACTCCTGATAGTATTGTTCACGTTCCAACTGGTGCTGTCGCAGTAGCTCCTCAGTTTCTTCCTCCACCTGCATACGTTCCAGTGAGCCCTTGTTGTACAGCTCCGCCTTCAGCTGCAGGTAGTCATAGTCAGCCTGGAAGAGCGCCTCATTAAGAGCTGTCTCGTTCTGGTAGATGCTGCTGTTCCGGTCTTCGAAGTCCTGCTTCAGCTGCTCTATGAGGTCACGGTGCTGGTGTTCCATGTCGTGCAGTTCCAGCTGCTGCTGTTCCTCAGTACCACGCCGTAGCAGCTGCTGCTCCTTCAGCTGCAGCTTCTTGTATTCGTCAGTCCCCTCGCCATACAGCTCCATGCGCTTGCGAATGCCTGCCAGCTGCAGCTGCTGCTCCTTCTTCAGATAATCCCGGTAGTTTATTTCGCCCGCAGCGTATGATGCCATGTTCATGGCCAGCAGCTCATCGTTAGCAGCCTTGATAGCCTCGTTCCGTTCCCGGAGCTGGCGCTTCCTTTCTTCATCTTGTTTGCGATCTTCTTCCTCCTTCTTCTTGCGTTCAGCCTCTGACGTGTATCCTGTCTGTGGAGGACTGAGAGGGGAATGCCTCGGATCTTTCCTTGTAATAATCTGCCCACCCGTCCCAGGAACGCCTTCCACCATGGCCTGCAGTTCCTTCTTCAGGGTTTCGAGATTCTGGCGTTCCGTATAGGCATTAATCTTGTTGCGAGTAAGTGCAAGACCTTTGGCACCCAGTAGTCCTCCAAATAGGATATCTTCCATATCCATTGCCCTCCACATCTTCAATGGGTTCCCGCTGTTAAGATTCTCAATGGCCCTGTTCGACTCGTCAAGTGACATCTGGCTCTTCGTAATTTCCTCTTCCAGGGCACGCATCTTCAGTTCCTTTGTTTTCAACTCGAGATACCGTTCAAGCACCTGCGTAGCCTGACCGGTACGCACCGCTTCCTCGGTAATATTCCCTAGATGCTTGTCCATCAATTTACCATTGAGTTCCTCCAGAGCCCTCTTGCGTTCTTCTTCCGTGGAAACATTCGACCTGATGACATCCGTCAGCGTTTCAATATGACGTTGCTCCTCACCGATATTGTCGCTCACTTGATTATTCACGTCATTCAGACGCCGTTCGGCATTAGTCAGCTCGTCTATCTTATCGACAGCCAGTGCCACACCTCCAACGAATGCCACGAGCGCCACAAGAGCGGCACCCCACGGGTTCGACGCCACCGTAGCATTCAGAGCCCTATTGGCTGCTGCGGCACGTTTCATATTGCCAGTAGTTTCCGCAAGGACTTGCGAATAAGCCAGCTGTGCTGTTTTAAGAATTCCAAGCAGTCCTGTACGAGCCTTGATCAAGCCATTGGCCATAGCATCAGCAGCAGCTTGCGCCTTCGTTATCAGCAGCACCCTTTTGTCCCACATTTCCCTCACCTTCTGCACAGCAACATAGGTAGTAATGACTGTTGCAAGGTATATCAGAACCTTGGCATTTCTGGACGAAAAATCCAAGAGACTCTTTAGTATTTCTATCACCGACGACGCTACATGCAGCCCGTTCACCATGACAGGCATCAGACGCTCGCCCAGCTCAACTCTCAGATCATTAAATCGGTCCTTTGCCTTATCCAGCTGTGCCTGCACGGTAGCGTTCATGGTATTATACTCTTTGACCACACTGATTCCTTCCTCATACGCCTTAGTGGCCAACTTTTGACGTTCGCGCACGTCATCAACCTTGTCAGCCAACGTGGCCAGTACACTGACAGCACGTGCACCGTCCAGCCCCATATCGTCGAGCATCTTCATCATGGTCTTTCCGTCCTGTCTCTTCAGGTTCTCCGCCAGCTGCAGTACCGCCTCATTGGCATCCTCAGCAACCAGCTTGGTAAACTTCTCCACCGACATGCCGGCTATGGCAGCGAATTTCTCTGTATCGGTCTGCATCTTTGTGAGCATGTTGCCAAAGGCCGTGGCTGCCATCTCGTCGCGCAGCAGATTCTCGTCCATCACAGCACCATAGCCCATCAGCTGTGCCTGCGTCAGTCCCAGCTGCTTGGCAAAGCCAGCAACACGAGCAGTATAGTCTATGAGATAACCAGCACCTGCAGAAGAGTTCTGAGCTAGTTCATTGACTGCAGAACCCGTTGCAAGCATAGCGCCACGAAGTCCCCTCTTTTCATCCTCCCCAAACGCCATGGCCAGCTTACCAACGTTCTTGACAGCATCCTCTCCCAAATCGTCGCCCAGGGCCACGTTAATCATATTGGCACCCTCCACAAAGTCCTTGACCGCCTCACGTGTCTGCAGGCCCAGCCGTCCGGCATCCCCCGCCAGCTGGTTCAGCTTCTCACGGGGCGTACGGGTGTCCATTCCCTTGAAGTCCTCATTCAGCCTTCTCACCTCCTCGTCGGCCAGTCCCGTATATTTCCTGACGTTTGCCATCTCCTCCTCCATGGAGGCATAGGACTGGATAGCCTTCTCCACGGTCATCCGTGTCTGGATGAGCGAGCTTGTCAGCATGATGAAGGCACCCTGCCACTTATTGAAGACCGCCGAAATCCTGGAGCCCAGCGATACCGTCTTCTGCTGTTCGGCATTTACACGTTCCAGTTCCGTCTTTACCTGCTTGATGCGCTGCTGGGTCCGTCGATACTCAGCAGACCCTCGTTCCTGTGTACGCAGCTGCTCCTTCATCACGGCCAGCGATGCCTCCAAGTCACGTACATTTGCCTTGCTCAGGTTCTGCATGGTGGCATTAATCAGCTGACGCTCACGCATAACCTGCAGCTGGGATTTTTGTGCGGTGTCCAGCTCTTTCTGATAGAGGTTGATGGCAATGTTGTTTTTGTTCTGTTCAACCGCCATCTTCTCCAGTTCCTGCCGTGCAAGGGACAACCTTTCAGAAAGGCCATTATAAAGGTTACTGTTACGCGGTACCAGCTGCTGCATCTTCTCCAGGCTCCTGATGGCCTGCCTTATTTCTTTCTCAGACGCGGTACTGAGGTTGTTCAAGGTGTTGATAGTCTGCATGACATCCTTGCCGTATGCCTTTGCCTCCTTCGACACCTGGCGAATCTGTCTGGTCAGTTCACTATATTGTTTCGGATCCTGGCTACGATTCACCTGGTCCCGCTTCTTCCGGAGATCCTCCTCCAGCCTGATGAGCTCATTGAGTTCGTCTTTGGCCTGCTTACTATTCAGTTCAACGACGGTGGTATATCTTTCAGTTGTTGCCATAAAAAAAACGGGTATTACTCTTTTGCAAAAGTAATACCCGGCCTTATGTCTTAAAACTACGCTTACACCACCAGCTGGTAGTCACTGTTACGCCACTGGTTGACGAGATCAAACGCTTCTACCCTTGCTGCATGCTCCGTTCCTCCAGTCAGCGTGACCACCTGTCCCGTTATGTCGTTGCGCAGTCGGATGGTGCTCCTGAGGTTCTCGTCACGGTAACTCTCCAGTACCGTGAAATGGTCGAGGACACCCGACGGGATGTTGGGGTCGAAGTCCTCCCTGGGGAATGTCGTCAACGCAGTATCGGGTTTTGGCTCCACCTCAAAGAGTTTCACCAACACCCATCCCACGGCCATGATGACCCAGAACGCCAAAGCTCCTTCTGATAAGAATCCAAACATAACTTTCATTTTATATTTCTGCTGCAAATATACAAAATAAAATCCGAAACACCAAATATTTACAGAAAAATCTCATCCTAAACCCACCACTATCTTCACAGACGGTGGTGGTTACGAACTATAAATCAAAAACCTAAAACTACTACTAATAATAAACACAATATTATTGAACCTAAGAGAATAGAGCCTTCACAGGCATCAAGGATGGCCAAAACGCTTTTTAAGCCATAATATCAGTATTACCACGAAGGCAATGAATTATACTTTCTTAGAATAGGCTCCAGGTGATGCCAATACCAATGAACGGCTCCACCTGTTTGCTCTTAAAGCCGTACCCATAGCCGCCTACCACACCGATATTGAATTTACGGTACTTTGGTTTCTCAACGGTGACGGTTTGCGTTATGGTGTTCGTAACTATCTGGCTGCGCACTTTGATACTATCCAGATTAGGTTGGTAGCCACTGACGTATGCCGTGTATGTGCTATCGTCTGTGTAAACCTTCTGCGTCTTTGGCAGTTCAATAGTCATGCTGTCACTCTCAACATCGGGCGGGCGGTATGCCTCTTTCGTATCTTCATCGAGAATCGGCTCAAACTCGATACGGCCTTTCTGGACGGGTTTTGCAACCGTGACTGAAATAGTACCCATCTGATTCTCTGAAACAGGCTGTGGGTCGTTTGTGGTAGCTTCGTGGCTCTCCGTGTGCGTCTCAACTGTTACGGCGGTCACGGGCGGTTTGTCCTTTGCATCTCGATATTGCTTGTAGTTGAAAAACAGGCTCACGAAAAGCAACCCTAACAGGGCAATGAATACCCCAATGACGATCTTTGTTTTCATACGCTTGTCAATTTAGATAAATGAATATTTAGGGATAGCATCAGCATTTCGTTATATTCGTCTAAAGTCATAAGCCAATCACTTTACCATTACCACACACCAGCTTGTCGAGATATATCCTGTTCAGCCTATTCAGCCATCCGTTGAGAAACTTGGACTGCGTACCCTTGCCGATACGATAATAGTACGCCTCCCTCTCGCACCACAGCTTAGCGAACAACACCACTTGTCCGTACTTGTAGTTATTGATGGCGTCAATGGTCTTCTGACCCACCACGCCGTCAATGCTCACGCCAAGTATCTTCTGCGGTATCTTGATTCCGTAATGACCGCTATTCCAATACCAGTCCACAAGCAGGTTGGCAATCGCCTGACACTTTATCTGGTCTGCTTTCCACTTGTCCCAGAATAGCTTTTTATAGATGTAATCCCATTGCGCCTCGGTCATGTTCTTCAAGTCCTCCACGGTCTTGTTCTGACCGAACACACTACGGAATGTTCCTATCGTGATTCCCCACTTTGTAGCACCACCTCTGTCTCCAGGAATATTGGCATAGCCTCCTTCCCATGAGCGGATAAACGGTTTCAATACCTCACTCTTGCTGCCGCTTGTCGGAAACCGCACACCTAACAGGGAGGCCCATGTCTTCTGGCCTACCGCTCCGTCTGCCGTAAGACCGGCTTTCTTCTGCCAGTTCTTCACGGCAGCAAGGGTATTTTGTCCAAACTCTCCATCGGCAGTCACAGTCTGCCTGCCCACGGCTTTCAAGAGGAACTGGAGTAGCAGTACCGAATCCCCCTTGCTTCCTAATCTCAATGTTTCATTCATAATGCTTCATTTTCTATTGGTTCAATATCATTTTTCTCACTTTCATGGGTAATTTCCTCAACAGCCTCGCCTATCTCCTGGCTCTTGACCTTGATGAGCCTGCCAAGGAAACGGACAAAGATACGCCACGCGTCGGCAACGCTTACCTCTATGTCCATCTTCACATAAGCTATATGCCCAATGATACTGGCTATCTCACATCCACAGCCGATACCAAGACCTATCGCCGCAGTCCATACGTGGGAGCATATCTCCATAGGCTCGGTAATCGCCAAGCCCATCAGCGCACCACACACAAGATAGGAGAGGTAGTCTATCAGCTTGTTCACCGTCCTTCTCACAGCCCGCGACTTGTGCCACTTGAACTTGTCCTTCAAGGTTTCATTACCTATGTCGGAGGCGTGTTCGTGACGCTTGCGTGACTCACTATACCCCCACCATAAATCAGCCAGTATCAAGGCTACGGAGCATATCACCATATATCTAAGGTCATACACCACCGCCAGCAGTTCTGAGCCTATGGCGCCCCACAATACCACTTTCGTTCCCGTCGTCGTTTCCATGTCTTTACCTAAATATCAGCCACCTTAAAAAATAACCCACATTAACACCTACTATGGTCAACAGGGCATCCAACCAGTCAGGCTGTCCTCCCCACTGCCAATCCTTAAACTCCATTGCGCCGGCCACACCTATACCGACATACTCGGCACAATACCATGAGTTAGCACCGAAGCCAACCAAGATTCCAAGAAGGAAATGGAGAAGCCGATGGCTCGACTTCAACCACTCCCATGCTTTCTTAATCCAGCTCATGACTGCTCCTCCGTAACTCCAAAGAATTCCCTACAACACTCCTTGCAGTAAGCACGCCATGTTTGGTAGTCCTCCATCTGCTGCTGATAGTCAGCAGGCGACAGCTGATAGTTGTATAGCAGAGCCAACTGTGCGTCTATGCTGTACTTTACCTCGATGCAGGCAGCCACCATTTTTTCATAGGTAGCACCTTTCATTGTGATGGTTGTCTCGTTGCAGCGAATGGTCTCGTCTGCCGTCTCTTCACGCTCAAAACGGAAGAAATAGACAGACTGCTGCTTGTACTGTACGATAGGCTTGAACGTAGCCTTCGGGGTCTCAATAATGATAATTTCCATACTATTTACTTTTTATTGGGTTTATAAAATTTTTCCATTCAGCCGTCAGCACGCCGTTCTCCTCTCGCTGGACAAACACGCCTGCCGACGTATTAATACGAATTTCCTCATTCCTACGCATATCATTCTCTTCTTGATGTCCATTGGAATAGTGTCGTATATGTTCCTCCTGATGGCATAGGTCAGCCTGTGTATCAGGAATCCCATGTAACTATTCAGCCGCTGTACGTGTCGCTCCATGTTTTCGACATTATCTATCCGCGCCACCTCGAAGGCATTGTTGACGATTCGGTTGCTGGCGTATGTTCCCCAAGGCATGATGACTGCGCCGATAAACGGCACTCCCTTCTTCGCCTCCGTAATGCTGAACTTATGCTTGTGCATCCGCAGTCCGAGATATTGCCATAAATAGGATCTCGCCTTGACTGCCAGCCGTTCCAATAACCGCTTATCAGTACTGACCGCACGGAAGTCGTCAACAAAGACGCAGTAAAATCCCTCATCACCCAGCGCATCCTTCATCATACGGTCGAAGGGAGTGCGATAAAAGTTGCCACATATCTGACTCGGCAGGTTGCCGATGGGTAGTCCATTTCTTCCGTCACCCTTCAACAGTGACTTATTCTTCGGCAGACGGTCAAGCACTGCCTTGTCGCCACGAATGATGCAATCCTGTTCGGGCCGGTGCATCATCACAATCTTGAACAACCGCAACCACCATTCCAGGTCGTCGTCCTTGCAGTTGTCGCGGATGACGCGCTCGGTCATCTGCCACAACTTCGCCTTGTCGATGGACATAAAGAAACCCTCCACGTCACCACTCAACACGTAGGCCGGACGGGTGTAGTCACGACTGACGCGGCGGATTTCCTCCGCAAGTCGCTCAACGCCGTAGAACACGCCCTTACCTTTGCGGCAGTTATAGGAGTCGTCTATCATTTCACGTTCAAGAAAGCGCATAAACTTATCCATCAGCAGGTGATGTACCACGCGGTCGCGGAAGTTGGCAGCAAACACCTCGCGGTCCTTTGGTCGTGTCACACCGAAGACGATGGACATGGTAGGTGTGTAAGAGCCGTCGAGCAGACAGCGGGCGAGCCCTTCCAGTTCTCGCTCGTAGTTCCAACCGAACTGAACAGCAGAAGGCTTGCGGCCTTTGTTCCGCCGACACGCATAGTAAGCATCGTATAATCTTTCTATCAGTATATCGTATGTCATTTTTCTTTCGCATCCATATTCGAGCACGGGCAGCAAATTGTAGTTGTTCGTCTTGTTGTTGTTGTTGAAACCGCCATTGTTCATGTTCACGCCGTTGTTGGCATTGTACTGAGTCGAGCACCACCAATTGCCGCTCCCGATGCAACTATCTTACTCTTAGCTCTATTCACTTTCAGTAGGTGAGGTCGAGCGTGCATCCCTTATAGACTTACGTAAGTGTACTCTCATGTAACCTTAGCCGCATGATTCAGACTGGCATACGCAATTAGCGAGAGTAGTTCTTCCACTTCACAGCTTGCTTCGACACTCCTTCGTAAAGTCTGGAGAGATACGCAGCACGCTTGTGACTCATACCTTGTGATTCGTGGAGAACTCGCGTCAGCGACTTGACCGATTGTAGCCGTGCAATGTAGTTGGTCAGGTGTTGCTTACGCTCTGTCTTCAGTGCGTTAGCGAAATAAACATCCGACACCATTGCAGCAAGCATTTTCAGTAGGATAGGTACTACTGTGTATCGAGAAGTTTTCGGAATATCCTTTTGGATTCTTATCCACTCCTTCAAAATGAACTCCGTATCTCGTCCTATCGGTAAGTCGTCCTGAGCCGACGACAGGGGAGTCTGATTCTTCTCTTCATTTTCTGTCATTTTTTCTATTTTACTTTTTATGGGCAGGCCGCGCTTCGCGACGACCTGCCAGAATTAAAAACTAAGAACTAATAAGCGAGCACGGGCAGCAAAGTGTAGTTGTACGTCTTGCTGCTGTTGCCGTAGAACGCACCATTGTACAGTAGCACACCGTTGGTGGCATTGCACTGAGTCGAGCACCACCAAAGGCCGCTTGCGATATTGCATGACCCGATGCCAAATACGGAGGTGGTGAACTCATTAACCTTGTCACGCAGCAGACGGAAGGCATAAATCTGCGCGAAAGCAGGCGAAAAACACTTGCGCACAACCCCATCGGGCATCAGGAAGCCGGTCATCTGCTCGGTCTCGCCATCTACCCACGGGCCTGCCGCGTGGTCAACCAAGAACAGATGGAGGTAATTGCGATAGACTACATAGTCGCCTGCCTCGTAAGGCTTCTTATCATCGAAGGATGGAGCACCACCAACCCTGCCGCGACAGTTGCTCACCATGGAACTGGTGTAAGTAGTACCCTGCTGCGCTGACTCGGCAATAAACTGTTCGATTCCTGCGCAGTTGGCATCACCATCAAAGTCTGCCAGTGCTGCTTGAAGTGAACCGAAGTAGTTAAGTTGCGGCACGGTAACATTAGCCGACAGCCACTGACCTGTACCCGTAGCACTCTGCGTGAGCAGGAAGGGCAGAGGGATGACGAATGAACAGCCGGCAGCCATCAAGTCTGAGGTCTGGACGATAAGTCCAAAGATGTCGCCATTTATGCGCTCTAAGTCGCTCACGTCATTCAGTTCACGCTCGGTATTATTCGCCATAAGCCATTTCAGGCCTGCCACGGGAGCCACATACGACACGTTAATATTTCTCGTACCATGCAGGCTGGCGGTGTAAGTCTGCGGGGATGGTGTCTTGTACCCGTCAATGTCCTCAAAACTCACGGTATAGACAGTACCCAGCCGAACGGTAGTTTCGGCAATATTCTGATCGTTGAGCGCAAGCTGATAGTTCTCGCCACCGTAGCTGATTCTCACCCACGTTGCTTTCGGGAGTGTCTGGTCGGAATAGCCGACAGTAATCTTCACCGTCTCGCGTGTCAAGGTGTCGTCCTCTACATAAGTTACGGTGATGTAGCGCGTAGGCAGTGAGGCACGGCGTACAATATCAGTCACAGGCAGGTAATTAGGTACATTAGCACAGCTCACCGTATATTCAAGTCCCTTCTGCACATTGGTAGTACAACGGCCTTGCGCATCAGTCGTGAGATTACGGCCACTTTGCTCACCTTCCACCGTCACTACCACCTCCACATTCGGCAGCGGGTCATTAGTCTCAGTCTTTAAGTCGATGATGACTTCCTCGTAGTCTGACTTCACCATATTATCAACCTCTGTCACAAGATTGGTCTGCTGAACCTCTTGCGGATTCCAAGGCTCACCAGAAGTATGTGGTGACGTAAACTTGTATAAAAAGCCATTATTCATGACAAAAGCACCTACTGAATAGGGCTCGTCAGGGTCGAACTGCGGAATATTATTTGCACCCAGCACGGTAATAGCCAGAGAGAAATCCTCATCAACAAGTACTTCTTGCCAGACAGCTGTCGTCGTGTTCCCGTCTATCACCAAATCATATAATTGATAAAATGTATATGTCCCGTTTAGGTTTGGTACCCTACAAAATTGTCCGATTTCAAAATTTATTGTCTTACCAGCCTTACTATATGCAGTTGTTGATGATGTAGGAGCATTTGACAATGTTGGAGTATAACAACCAATTATATCCATATTGCCACTACCAAGAATACTCTCCCCGTTAAGTGTTTTGATATTTGTTCCGCTGACCAACGTGTCCTGCTTACCCGCGAGCAATGTTGTAAGATTTGTCGTGGTAGTATAGTCAGCAAGGGCTGTGTTCAACGCTTGCGTAATGGCTAAATCCGTCTGCTGCGACGTGTAGTAGCCTGACAAGTCAATAGTGGTGTCGCCAATCTTCACGAACTGGCTGTTGGCATACACGTATTCCTCGTACTTGTCGGTACCTGACCCCGTCGGGCCGATGAGGTAGAGCACATTGCCCTGCGGATTTGTGACGTCAGACGTGCTTGCGTATATCTCATAGTGGAACTGCTGAATGGCAGCTATCAGCCCCTCCACCTCTGACTTGGTGTAGGTCTCAGACTTCAGGTAGTAGTTGACGAGATTGTTCACGCTGATGGTGATGAAGCCGCTTAGGTCTGGCTTGTTCGTCAATGAGTTATAGTCTCCGTCGAACAGCGGAGTGTCAGCAGGCAGCGCATCTACATCCTCGGCATCAAGCGTTACCTCTCCCGTCTTTCCGTTGACAGACGTAACAGGAGCGTTGTCTGATGACCACTCGGTATCATAGTCATCATTTGATTTCTTTTTCAGCACCTGACCAGTCGTACCTCCTGATGGCACACCTTCTCCAGTGTCGCCCTTCTCACCCTTGATAAAGTACGCGCCTTCCAAAGTGTATGTCTCGGAATCAAACTCAATGTCAGCTTCAATGCCTGCGTCTGCCGTAGCATCGACAATGGCAATGATATTACGAGCCATGTAGCGGTAGGGCATGCCGTTGTTGTCATAGCACAGCACCTCGACTTTGTAGTTGCCAAGTTTCAGTGTTCCGTTATCTTCCATGGAAACGACATTTCCGCTTACCGCTCCGTCAAACGTCCTTGTGATAGAGGAAGCGTCGAGAACTATCTTCACTCCACGGCTTGCATCGGGGTAGAAATCCTCCTCTCTCTCGGTAGGCTGTCCGTCCACCAAGTCGCGTATCTTGACCGTCAAAGGAATGGCCAGCCTAAGCACATTCCCCCTGACGTGTTTTATCAAGGCATCCGTATTGCTATTAGATCCCATTTTTCTTTTCCGTTTTTAGTTGAACACATCTTCTAACAGCATCACCTGGGCAGCGTTCCATGTTCCGTTGCCCTCCATGAGCCTGTTAAGCATATCGCCAAGAGAGACGTCTATCTCCACTTCGGCCTTCATTTCTTTGTTAGTCAGGCGATTCATCTCCTCCAGCTTGTCGGCTGTGAGTCCCTGATTCTTCTCGCGCAGGTCATTGAGAAATCCCTCGATGTCCTCTACCTGCGGGCGTACCTTGCGGAGAATCTTCACCACCTCGATGCGCTGTGCAACATCCAATTTTTCCATGGAAGCAGCAGCCAGTATTCCGTAGGCTTGCAAGAGCAGGCCTTTCCTTACCTTCTTCATTCTGCACCTCCTTCCGCTGGAATAATCTGTGCCACTATCTCCGTGACGGCCTGCTGGAAGGCAGGGAGCTGTTCCTGCGGCACCTCACTATAACTAAACACCATTTCCCCATTGCGCTTGTAGCCGTTGAAATTGCCGATGGACTGCCCGTCTTTGGTTCTTTGCTCACCGCTGATGGACAGCACCTCCGAAGATTCGGTATTCTCGGTGTAGTTGCCTATGGCAATCACCTGTTCGTTCTCATACTCATAGCGTGTCGTCGTTTGACGACTCTTAATTGTGAATGTTCCCATGACTGTATTCTTTTAATTGTTAGAGATTCTTTTTATGTTTGTAATTGTCATACAAGAGCCAGGAGGCGTAGCCCGTGATGAGCGAGCCGACGATGCAGCCGATGCCAGATAATACCTCTCCTCCTGTGAGGAAGTAGATGCCTGTTGCCAGTGCCACGATGGTCAGTACAACCAGGATGATTGCACCGACGATGAACATAGTCTTGTTAGTTGTTGTCATAATCGTTATTCTTAATTATTTACTGTGAAGGTGCAACGTCTCTGATTAACATCTTTCGGTTATATTGAGACGCCTCGCCAAATGTTACGTACATAAAATAGTTATGGTCACTGATAAGCCCTGACAAGTTGAACATTCCTGTTCTCGTCTGGTCTCCAGATATGTTGCCGATAGTTTCTGAGGCGACGGCTGCCGATATTCCTGAAGACGGATTATCGTAATACGTGGTTGGTATGATGTAACACATAACGTTGGTTATAGCACTGCCAATAGCCTGTATCGAATACTCCACTCTCTTCGGGTCGCTAATAACGCCGGTCCAACGTGCATCAATAGCAACGTCGTAAGCATCGGTAGCAATCTCCGTTGTCGAATGACTAAGACACGGGCATGACGTAAAAACCACATTATTAAGATTCGGGTTTGTGGTCATCTGGATAGCCTGATTCGTAAAGACAGGATAAACGTCGTAAGTTCCCAGCTGAAGATATGTACCTGCCGAGAACTGTTGAACGATAGTAGGACTTGCGCCACTGCTGACTGTCTCGTCTGTTGTTACTATCAGCTTCAGGATGCCGTTTTTTACAAATACAACACCGAAATAAAATTCCCCAAAGTCTGCCAGCGAAAGATAGTTATTTTCTTCGCTTTCGGACGGGGCAGGCATCATTGCACCTGCCGAGAACTGCCCCGTTTGGCTTATTCGCGAATCGATGATGAAATTAGATATAGGTTCTGGAGCCAAATGTGAATATCCGGCAAAGTCTGTTATGCGGTATGGCTGCAACAGACCGCCATTCGGCTTCAGATATTGCCATCCGTTCATATCGCCGTCATACGCGCCGAGCACGGTGTTAAGATTAGAACTGTATAGCGTCTGAATACCACCGACAGCATTATTCACGCTTGACATCCACCACGGACGGACACCTGCACCAAGCTCACTTTGCGTCTTCCACCTATTTGCAGCGAAGTTCCACTGCAAAAGTGTGTTTATCGAATTCCATCGTACGGGCTTATATTTAGCCCACTTGTTTATCTCATTTCTACTCACGACAGTCCATGTGACATTGGGTATGGCATGAGTTCCAAGCGCATCTCTATATATGTAATCGGCAATAAACGTATCTCCCGTTTCCAATGCACAATTCACGCCGATGTCGCCAGAAAGAACATTAATTGTCTCTGTCCGTCCATCTATAGTTACGTTTGCTTGCACTCGAACAGCAAAGCACTTCTGGAGATCGGGAGTGCCTACAGGAGCTGTTATTATCTTTGTCGTCGGGTCGTATGCCATATCTTACAATGTTATTATCGTTTTCGTTGTCGTTCCGTTAGTAATCTTCAATGAAGAGCCGTCGAGATAGAGATAGATACTGCTGTTCAAGTAGAACCTGATGGCTTGCATAGTCTGAGCTGTCACGCTCGTAGAGGTAAGGTAGTCGATATGGAAAGCCTCAAGGCTACTCTGTGGAGCTGTGAAGCCAAGTCCACTCAATCCACCGAGGGAATAAAAGTTTGCTGCCACTTCGTTTCCCTGGCCATCTATCTTAGACACCTTCAAGGCATTGTTGGCCGAATCCCAAGACAACAATCCATCACCGATGCGTATTCCCTGACGGGCAGCATCCTTATGGACACGCGCTACCTCGGTAGAGCCGCAGTAGAATCCTATGCCTGCCGTTGCACCGCCATAGATGCGCGTTTCGTGGTTATTCGTGCTACAGCCATAGCCAAAGTTCAGGATATTGTTACTCCCCATCCTTACTGTATCAATGGGGGTACTGTTGGTATTACGCGTGTATAGGCTCTGATTGTTGGTCGTCAGCTTAATGTGGTAGTATGCCACAAAAGAATGGTCGCCACCCTCCACGGAAGCAGCGAGTGTAGTAGTGCCTTGATAGAAACGAATGCCTGTTGTCGCGCCACCGAATATCTGCGTGAGGTAATCCGAGCCTGCCGAGCCATAGCCAAGTTCCAACTGGTTGTTGTTGTTCAGTCGTAGTATGGTCTTCTCGGTACCGCCAGAGTCCTTGAAGCCGATGATATTGTTATTGTTGAACATCGCGCCATAGTGCAATTCCAGCAGTCCTCCGCCTCTGATTTTCAAAGCCTCAATTCTATGGTCGCCGCTGGTTTGGCCATTATTAGTAGCGAAGGTGATGTAACTTCCTTGTATATCCGTATTATGGTTATTGATACGCGCACCATAACCTAATGCGAATGTGTTATAGGAATTGAACGTCACGCAATTAATGGGAGTACCACCGCTATCCTTTATGTAGATGTTTTGGATGTTGTTCATTATGATGCTGCCGCTCATAGTGATGGAACCTACGCTGGACATATCACCACTGACGTTAGCTGTACCGTCAAACGACTGTCCCCACAATGTACGGGCAGTCTGCAACTTGGTTGCACTGGCGATATTGCCGCCGGTTGTTGCCAATTCTTTCCACGCGTGCCAAGAACCGTTGTTCGGACTCATTGGATTTCCTGTACGCAAATATACTTTTGACTCCACATAGGGAAAGAACATCTGGGCTATCGTGTCGTCAGCTCCTCTCACCACAAGCACCTGGCCATAATTAGATGCCACAGGCCATGTCCCCTGTGCCGTCGCACTGAAACGATACGAACCCGCATCATAGAGCGTGTCGATATTAGCCGTTGTATCAAGGCGGGCTTTCTTCATCATGTTGTCAGTCACCCATGACTCCGTGGCATAGCCTGAGAGCGAAGTAACAGGTGTGATGCTATTGCTGCCAAGCGTGATGACGCCATTGCTAATCTTCGCGTCTGTGATGCCATACCCCGCCAATGTCGTCGGGTGATTGTTTATCTCGCTGAATGAGTAGCTCGGCTTATTCGCTGCCTTCGCCCAAGAATATACGTCGCTGGCCGGCAGCGTGGTAGGATAGGCAGGCAGAGTAACCTTTCCTGATGTAGGAGAATACACTGTGCCATTAGTGCCAAGCTGAATCGTCTTCACATAGTCAGCAAGTGACTGATGGCTGGTAAGTACACTCTTGGTCGTTCCTCCGAGGGTAATCTGAACAGTACCGACGCCTATTGTCCCGAACTTGTACCTGTCGTCATGGTTATGCGAAGGAAGAGATGTGAGGTAGCCCTGCGACGTAACCCACGACTGCGTGGCATATCCTGCCAGTGCATTCGTCAGGTGGCTGAGGTCTATCTGCTTCGTGCCGTCCACACTGCCCAGCGAATCCCAAACCGCATTGAGGTCAGTGCCGCCTCCTGCCGAACCATACTCCCACTTTCCGGTAGTATTGTTCCATACAATCGTCTTCCCGTTCTCGTTAGTGCCAGGAGCAGAAAGACCGCTGTTGTTGATGCTTTCCAACGGCTCGTTCAGCGTCACACCGCCACCACTGCCGCCAGGTCCGTAGCCGAGGCCAGAGAGGAAACCTTCCGTCCATGCGCCTGCGTACTGGCTCTTCAGCTTAACGCTCTTTTGGTTCGTCGTGGAATCGGTGTACTCCTCCCAGTAAGTATCGAAATCCAGTTCGCCGATGGCATCAACAAGACTATCGAAACTCGCTTTCGAAAACTGTAGCATGTGAATCATGGCTGTGCCGACACGCGTAGCAGTATTGGTGTGCATAGCCCTCTCGTCACGTATGACGCTGAGTTCTTCCAGGAGTGACTCGTATGTAGTATTAAGATCAGCCATTCGTTCTATTTTACTGCGAAGATACTACCAAGGACCTAATCCTAAAACTACACTGCCATCCTTTGCCCTAACAGACTCTGAAGGGTGACTGTCAGCATACCCTGGTATGCCTGGCCGTAATAGGCTGCCTCCACCTCGTTAAGAACCATGCGCGAGGCATAGTACTTTCGCCAGAACCAGTCATTCTGCATACGCGGATGACCGCCAGCGACGCGGCCACCCCAGGCAGGGCCTACCTTCTTCGGTTTGTCCAGCCCATGCTTCGCCCGGTACTCTTCACCGCCAGGCAGCAGGAACGGCAGCTGTCCGCTGTTCCACGTCCCTTCTCCGCCACGGTTGCTCGAGTAGGTACGTCCCAGGGAGTCCGTATAGCCATTGCCGAACTCACGGCCGACACCGTCAGACACATACTTGCCATACAGCAGGAACGAGTGTTCGATGGTAGTAGGAGGCCCAGGATGTATGATGCCTTGAATGGAATTATAGAGTGCGTGAGTATCGTTAATGTTAAGCCGGTCCATACGTTCACGCCAGTAGGCGGCCATATTCTTCGTCCAGTCACGCTCGAAGCGCTCCAGCTCGGAATATACCTCCCTTGCTCCGGCATTCCTGCTACGACGATACCGTCCACGGTCCTCTATCTGCCTTTTGACGTAACTCATGGCTTACTCCTCCCAGTCTTCAGGCTGGTAACACAGGCATGTCGGTTCATCATTCTGGATCTGGAAGAACAGACCTGTCGCCCCATTGAACGAATACCGTCCGAACTCATGGCTGTAGATAGCCTGTGTATTCAGGTACATCATCGACTGCCCGAACACATAGTTCTCCTTATCGTGTATCAACCGGCTAAGAAACTGCCGGAATATACGCCTGCAGAGTCTCAGCTTGCTGTTATAGTCATGCGCATTGCCATGCTCATAGCCGGCTATGATGTTCACGCAATAGACATTCCTTTCGAACCACCCAACCTTATTGCTGAAGGTGTTGCCGGACGTCGTATCATCAATCAGGATGAAGTTCTCCGCATCGCGGTACTCATCCATGACCTCCCTCAGTCCACCGGGACCGCTGCAGTAGCCTATATGGAAACCCTCCCTGCGTACAATCTTGTTCTTCTCGGCCAGATGGCAAAAATATTCTTGTGCATCAAACTGTTCCATGTCTATGAATTTTTAGGGTATTTACGTTTCAGTTCCTGAACGTCTGCAGCCTTCGCGTCAAGTTCGGTCAGCGCACGCCAGCAGTCAATGTTATTGATCTGCTCCTCCTTGGTCACGTCGCCTTCTGTCAGCGCACGGATCTGAGCGTTCATCTGCTCCACCCACGATGAAGGCTTCACCGTCTCACCGCCCGTAGGCCTGAAGAAATGATGGAAGATCCGCGCGAAGTAATGCTTCACCGAGCCGTACCATATTACCGTTCCCAGCTCCTCAGCAGCGTCCAGCTGCCGGATGTCACCGTTATACAGCAGCCGGGCCAGCTTCACCAGGTATTCCGGCTTCGGGTCGCCGATATACATCTGGTAGTACTTCTCCATGACCAGGTAGTTCTTGAACGGCACCTTGTGCAGCCAGATGTCAACAGCCTCGAAGCCCTGGACACTCTCCAACCGCACGTCCATTTCCTCGTAGCTGTCAACATACTCCAGCTGCTTGATCATTGACTGTACCTGCCACGTCCTGAGAAGACACGGGCGACCACCGACGGAACACTGCCAGCCACTGCCCTTCTTCTCATGGACGATGATACCCGTAAAGCGGAGAAGCAGCCTGGTACGAAGCTCTACACCACGGAGGCCATCGGCCATCAGCGAGAAGGTAAAGCGCAGCTGCTCCTGTGTCATCTCCCCCCACGACTGCGGACAGCTCAGCCGAAGCACCTTATCCGACCCAGTGGAAGGCTGTTTTCTCTGCCGTATTCTCATAGGGCTTCAGGTGGTTAAGTTCGTAGGCCTCGCTGTTAGCGTACGTCTGATAGTGTTCCAGGTCACGCTCCATGGTATTGACGATATCACGGTAGGCAGCACCGGCTCCGGCATGGTTCCCCTGTATATTCATTCCAAGGAACTTCCGTATCTTATACACAACGATGCTGTTCTCGGCCGTAAGACTGTCTGAGCACCACTGCTGCAGCAGTTCGTCCATGTACGCATCGCCAATATGGTCACGCAGGAAAAGGTCGGCCTCCAGCAGAGGTCCCTGTGCCGCACTCCAGTCTTCTTCCTTGGGACGTGCCATGCCTGCCAGTTCACTCATCATAGAGTACAGGAACAGCGTAGGCACCATCATACGGCGCTGGGGACTGTCAGCCCACCCTTCAACCTTGAACAGTGCCTGCAGCAGGCGGTCTCTTGCCTGCAGCCGCTTGATACGCAGCTCACCATCCACCGCATCGACGCGCTGCTTGCTGGCCGGTGCCGTGTCGTTGGTACTCACCACGCCGAACCCGGTAGCCGTCAGCACCACGTCCAGCCCGCGCATCTCGCGGAGGAATACATCCAGGCACACATATTCCTTGACCAGCCGTGCGACAGCATCATCCTTCTGGACAGCCTGAACCCCGGCAGCGCCAAGCATCTGCTCCTCGAGCTGGTCTGCTGTCTGGTAGAAACTGCCGGCCAGCATTCCATACACATGACTCTTCGGGCTACGCGCCACCTTGACAATAGACTCGAACTCTTCTTTGCTGATATTGATATCCATAATTCTATACTGTTTGGTTGACAGATTCCTCGGTACCGCCCTCGCTCTTGTCCAGCGTCACCAGGTTAATGACCGGAACGCGGACGGTGAACTGCTCATCGAGGCCGTTGTAATGCAGCATCAGATGGTAAGGCACCTCCATGATATCATGGAACACCTTCTCCAGCGACTGCTTCAGGTCAAACAGCTCGCGCTTGTCGCTGCCCGAATTGTTCATCTGGCTCTTGCCAGGAACAGCACCCACCATATTAGGATGGACGCCCATGGCGAAGCACAGGGAGTTGGAAGCCTCCTGAATATCGTCTGACCAGTCGCCGCCTTCCTTCTTGCCTCCGGCCATGAGGTTATAAATGCGTACCATCCTAACCTCCTTGCCGTCGAGCGACATGTCGTACGTCGTCACCCACGTCTTGCCGGCATTCTCAGGCTTCGTGCAGAACTCCGTGATGTTATCACGCTCCTTCTTGATACGTTCCTTACGTTTCTTCGGATCCGTGATACCTTCCTCGTTGCACAGGTTCTGCCAGTAGTTACGGTGTACCTCCACCTGCCAGCGCGGGGCAGACGTATTCTTGATCATGGCCCGCTTGCCTGAGCCGATGAGCCGGTAGATGTCATACCAGTAGTCACGGTAGATGCTGGTGTAGTGAGGTACCGGATAGTAGCCGTTACCCATATAGGGCACCATGCAGCGGACGGCGAACTTGCGTTCTTTCGTCGGCTTGCGTTTCTCACCTGTATTCGGGTCATAATCCTTTCCCATGCGCACCATCAGGTCGCCCAACGGGTCGGTATCGTCCAGCAGCGGAACTACCTCCACCTTGTCAGGTACCGACTGGCTGAAGTCACCGACCAGCACATACTCAATCCTGCCTTCCTTGTTCTTCAGCGTGAAGCGGCAGTCACAGGCCTTGCGGTGGCGCAGCCTGACAATATCATCGCCATCGCGTGACAGGCTGATGACGAGTACCGAGAAATAAAATTCCTTCATGTCCGAAGCCTGTGACAGGAACTGCAGGTGCAGAGAGTTGTGCAGACAGAAGTCACGTATCTTCTTGTCTGCCGTCCTTTCGTCCGTCGTGCGGTCAATGAACTGCAGGCCCTGTCCGTAGCATACCTGCGTATTGAACAGCATGCACTGCGATATCACCATATTTGCATGGTTCTTGTCCTGCAGGTGGTACGGCAGCATGTCGTCGTCGCCCCACTGCACGTATTCGTACTGGCGGCCATCAACCCCGATGGTCTTGGTCGTCACATCGCGGCCGTCAGGATAGTACGAGTCCTTGTCGTAATGCGACAGCACTTCCGAACGGCTGCCGTCCGACACGGAATCCTGGACGGAACAGGGTTCCACGATGTACTGCTCGTAGTCCTCCTTCCGACCCACCCGGGTCATCCGGTATTGAGTTTTTTTCTTATCGCCCATAGTCTAAAGATATATTGGTTGTCCGTTAATGCTGATGATGAAGATGTCAGGCACCGTGCGTATCTGGTTGTTCACCGGATTCACGATGCGGTGCCAGCCGCCGCGCCAGCTGCTGCTCGACACCAGCCATCCCTTATAGTCGATGATATCGCCCGTCTTACCCTCCCACACCTGGAGGTTCACCTTGCGGCGCTGCTCACGCGCAATGTCGAGCACCTGCATGGCATCGTTGAAGTGAATTGCCTCTGTCATACCGGTATCAGTTGAAGGTGAAGTCGAACGTGTTGTCGAAGATACGCCCGGCACGGTGACTGTCCAGCACGTTGTGGTTGCGCTGTGCATACTCGTAGCTGAAGGTGAAGCGCGGCAGGTGGTCGTCCTCGTTCGTACGGCTGGACTTGCTGTCCGTCAGCGTCACCTCGCGGCCTACTGTCGGCACGCCATTGTAGATATTCAGCACATACACCTCCTTGCTGCGGAACAGGTCGTCAAGCCAGTCGGCCATGGCCCAAGTCAGAACGCCGGTGTCAGCGTTGAACGTCCTGGTCTCCCTGATGTCGTAGTTACGCTTCATCTTGCCGAAGCGGGCACTGGATCGTTCAAACTTCGGGTCCACCTCATGCGTTCCCGTGCAATAGATGAGCTCCTGCACCCCGAAGGAGTTGGTGAATATCAGGATAGGCGCACAGTCCAGCACCTCAGGCCTCACGTTGAACGTCTGTGACCTGCCGCCTGCCGTCACCACATACGACACCAGCGTCTTGCCTGCAGCAGCAAATCTGGCCGGTGACACATCACACGTGCGGTAGCTGCTATTGCCGCCCACCACCGTCACCGCTATCGATGCCGTGCTGCCGTCGTCATAATAGGCTGTGGCCGTAGCATTGTCGCTGCCGTAGTAATGCAGGTACTCCAGTCGTCCCATGGCCGTTTCCTTGGGTCCCATCAGGATGCTCAGGAAGTGTGACGTATAGAAGTTCTCTGCCGTCGTATCCACATCACACTCACTGTACAGAACGGTGAACGTGAGTGTCTCGGCATCCATCTCAGTACCGCTGCTGTCTTTCTCTGAGACGCTGATGGTGACGTTCAGCACCAGCTGCTGGCGGGCATACGCCGTCAGCAGGCCGCCAAGGTCATCCAGCGATATGGCAGAACCGAAGGGATACAGCCTCTCATCGAAGATCACGTCCGGCACCCTGACCTGCACGTCAGCGTAGCTGCCAGTTATCGTCAATGCCAAGTCCGGAATACTGCAGCTGAAGTATCTGCCGGAAAGATTGCTCACTATTGTTATCATACAATGCAAAGATACTCGGCACCCAAAAAACATAAAAATACAGGGGTGCCACGTCATCCCGACGCAACACCCCTATTCAATGAATAAAAAAATGCTTCTCTCCTATTCCATGTGTGCCATCTCCCTCCACACAGCCCAGCAGACGCTGCCGTCAGCATCGGTGGTGGTAGAGTACTCATGAGCCACCATGTACTCCACGATGTCCTCCGAAGGGATGGCCATCATGGGCGACAGCTCCTGCATCACCTGCCGCGTCGTCTTGTTCTCCTGGAAGAACCCCGACTCAGGCAGCGGGCGGCGTACCAGGAAGTAACTGTCCAGCAGCTGCTGCATGAACTCGCGCTTCACACGGTCCCTGTCTGTTCTATTCTCTTCCATGCTCACCTCCTTCCTGGCTGATGCCCTCCCTGATCTTCAGGAACACGCTACGCATGTTACGCAGGAAGATGATGTACTCTATAGCCTGCTTCTCACGGCCGTCGTTGCAGTCGAGCACGAAGTCCTGCATGTCCTCGATGGTACGGAGGTTCATGTCCACGTACTCCTCCTCACACAGCTCCCGCAGCGCATCCAGCAGCTGCGGGTTCAGCAACAGTCCGCTCCTGCTCATAGCGCACCTCCTTCCAGCCATCCGGCCACACACATCACCATCGCCACCAGCAGCAGGTAGGCATGCGCCTTCACCACCTGGCCGTGGGTGAACGGCTCGCCGGCCAGCGCCGAGAACGTCTCCGACTTCCGGCTGCTCCAGGTCCTGATGTTACTTACTACGCGGTTCAAGGCCGCCACTGGGTCACTCTGCTTCATCGCCCAGCCGATGCTTACTTCATTTACTTTCATGTTACTATGTAGTTTTGCATACAGGGTTCCGCCCTGCGCGGTTATCGTCCTTGGGGAAAGAGGAGGAAGCCGGCCGTGGAAACGCCGCTTTCATGCGGTCAAAACGCCACTTTCATGCGGTCAAAACGCCACTTTCGTGCGGTCAAAACGCCGCTTTCATGCGGTCAAAACGCCCCCGTGGCAGGCTTCTCCCCTATATGACAGGAAAAGCGGCAGCCTTCCCTGTCGCAAAACTACATAGATTTCGTCCAAGGACTTATATCTACTGGGTGGCCACCGCTTATGGTGTAGTGAGACCTCTGGCAGGTCTCTTTAAGTATGAGCATAAAAAATGCCCGAACAGCAATGTCGGACGTCTTTCACCGTCCCCGGAGCGAACCGCTCTATGTAGTTTTGCGTCGGCAAAGGTAGGAAAAAATCCCGAAACCTGCAAGAGATTTCGGGATTTTTGTGCGTTATTTAGACAAAGTATAAGCTATTTCTTCTTTCCGCCCTTTCCTGTATCAACAAAGATGGAAACGATTGTCACAAGGGATGCAAAGGCGGAAATGCCGGCAAACCAAGGATGGTCGAGATAGAGTGCCCAAGCTGTTAATCCCACAAAGAGGGCAACAGAGAGGAAAGCAAACATCATGCCCCAGAAGTTTGTACGTTCGGTGCGACTCTCAGAACGGCGCAACATCTTCAACTTGACAAGATCCGTCTCATGTCGATGGTGCTGCTCCTTTTGTGTAGCCTCGATGAGCATATCCACGACACGGGGATCAATCTGCTTGTATGCCTCCAGTTCCTGGGGTGAGGGTAAAGCGCTGTCATCAACAGTGATGGTCTGTTCCAACTGCTTGCCTACGCCTGTGCTGGTGGCCACGTTGGTCTCACGCTGCCGAAGTTCCTGCTTACCCATTTGCTGTTTTGATTTTATTGAAACTAATTCTTACATCGCGTCCTACCATCTGTCTGTCGCGATGCATATTCATTACATCGCCATAGCGTCCAGTAGGCTGTGAGAACATTTCACGGCGTATCTCACCAACGGCTTCCGACTCACTGGTATATTTGCCTTTTGCCGCAGTACGGAAAGTCCTCACACCGCGAAAAACAAATGTCTTAACCTCGTTGATTATGCACATAGCCACCTCTCTTTCTCCTTCTTTTTTAGATGCTCAGGGTGCAAAGATAAGACAAATTCAAGAAAAATGCAAGGGAAAATTCCTAAATTACCTGCACAGACCCATTATTTAGACAGATTATAAAATAAGCTAATTCTTGTTTTAACTTTCAGCTTACAAAATCGTCACGCGACCGTCCATCCGCGGTCGTGGCGCACGATGCGACACGAAGAAGCCCTGGCCTCGATGGGGAGGTCAGGGCAAAGGTTTGCGCCCGCAGGCGGACGGGCGGCTTTCGTCTTAAAGGCCAATGAGAGGCCTCGCCTTAGATGTTTTCAGCGGCTCTACGGATACGGTTTGACAGGTCAATCAGAGCACCGCGCATCAGCTCTGTTTCCTCTTCATTGAAACCACCTACTCCACCATTACCGTCAATACCGTCCATCTTGTGATAGAACCATGATGACGACCGCTGGAAATAGGTATTGGCGAAGTCTCTCCAGGAGATAGCCATCTGTATGTCCTTGACTCTTTTCTTCATGTCGGTCACGATGACCGGGCATTCCATTACAGCAACATCTTTCATAATACTCGTATTTTAATGTGTTTATTACCAACCCCCTCCCCCATCTTTCAGGGGAGAGGGCTTTTGTTTTCAGAAGTAGGGCTGTCGTATCATGTTATCGAACAGCTCTTGCGCGTACCACAGCAGTTGAGGAAATCCGTCTGGAAACGACTTATTGTAGTTCCTTACAGCCTCGAGAAGTTCCCGTTCCTCGGGTGTCACTTCCATCATTTCATTTTCTTGTTTCATTACTCATTGTTTTCTTAAGACACTACAAAGGTACTACATTTTTTCGTATTATCCAAATAATATACTACATTTTTTTGTAGTAAATTAAATATTTAACAATTTAAAAGGAGCAGATATCCACAAAAAACGAGGCAAGTTCCGCAAAAAGCGGTCAGTTTCCGCAGACGGGACATGGCAAGTTCCGGCAAGCTGACCGCTTTTTTCGGGAATTTGCAACAAAAATCCACGGCCTCCGACGAAGAAACGTCCTGTTTATCGTCGTTTCAGGGGTGTGGGGCGCGAAAAAGCGCCCCACAACAGCATTCCCACCCCCCACCGCCCTACGCCCCGAACCGACTTGCCGCGACTTGCCATGCGGAATATGGGGGCACTTATAGCTGACGGCAGACCGATTGTTATTTCGTCACGCCCTCCCGAACCGAGCAGCCCATCCGCGGTATTGGCGGATCTGTGGAGTGGCAAGCCGTTTCACCACCAAGGTGCAATGGCCTGCCATCTCCACCAGTGCCGCATGTTAGAAGGCCAGGGTGTCTGTTCAGACTCCCTGTACCATACCTATGGCCGGAGGCATACATCAGGCAAGCACCGTCATGGCAGCATGACATGGGTGCGCAGGGGTTCGGGGGCGGGGAAAAATCCCGGGGAAAATCCCAAGGCAATTACTCAAAGGAAGCATCTTGTCTTTGCCAGGAACACGGCACCGGTGACTGTTGCCCCGGTCCGTTCTACGGCTGCGATGAATGCATCAGATGAACGACCGGTAGTGTAAATATCGTCGATAACCAGGACACGCTTGCCTCTGAAGAAGTCAGCGTCGATGCTGACCAGGTGCTTGATGTTCGTGGCCAGCTCATACTCGCCAGTGGTGTGTGCCCGCTTTCGGCCTGCCATTACCCTGACGTAAGGGAAACCGTCAATGGCTCCAGTCTGACGGCACAGCAGCTGTGAAAACCGCTTCCAGCGTCGCACGTGTGCATATTTCGTACTGGCAGGTATGCAGACCACCACCGTACCAGTGAGGTCAGCTGCAGCCAATGTCCTCGAGAACTGTCTGACAGCCCATCGCGTATAGACGTTACGTCCGTCCTTGAAGCCGATGATCATCCGGCAAAGGTCCTGTTCCTCGAACGTGGCCCGCCTCAGGAACCGCTGTGGAATGTAGCTGTATAATGCAAACTTCATCATGGCTGTCATTGTTAACAGGGTAAAACAAAAGCAGCAGCTCCCTACTGAGGAACTGCCGCCGTCTCTGCAGACTTCTTTGTGCGAGGTTTACGTCTGGCCTTAGCCTTAGGCTCTTCATCCAGTACCGGCTGCTGTGGTGCTTCAGACAACCCCAGTGGGTCATACTCTGCGGCCTGCTCAGCTTTCTGAAGGGCTATTTCCGAAGACAGACGGTCCAGACTTTCGGTTGCGATATACAATCCTGTCTGCTTTTTCAGCAGGAACATATACCTCATGGCCTTGTAGGCACTCTTGCAGTGTGCGCTGGGCTGCTCATCTCCAGTGATGGCCACTGCCCATACATTGTTGTCACTCTTGTTTGACTTCACCATTGATACGATAATTTCTCTTTTTTCCATGACTTGTAATTTTTGAATGTTATACTTTGGGTTATTGAGATTCCGGATGGTTATTACATGCAGTAGCACTCTATGTAGGTGATATCAACCATCAGGTCCATTGCGAAGTTCTCAGCCTGCCTGGTTGCATCGGCAAAGTTGTCGGCTTCTACCTCATATTCGAAGCTCTCGCCGTCCTCGGTGTTGACAACCACCTGATAAAGGTTACCGCAGTAGTAGCGTTTGTTGTAAAGACGGCTCTTGTTGAAGATCGATGATGTTTGAACTGAATGTGTCATGATTGTATGAATTTTAATTGTTTGACTTTAATGTTTTGCGCCTGGGCGCTCTTTGTAATTTTTACGTGCATAAAAGAGCTGCAGGGAGAAGGCATGTAAATGCAAGGAATTACAAGGAAAATTCTGAAAAACCTTATTTGCCCGGCAAATCAGGAAAGCGTGTCGGAATTTTCTGCAGTAATAACGCAGAGGTACTTGCAGGATGCCGCCTGCGCTAACTTTGCAAAGGAAAAATCGAAGAGCGCCACAGGCATCAGCATCAACATGTCGGACAAAGAAATCCATCATGACACAGTCCACATCATCGGTCAAACGAGTAAGCCGTAGAGAAAACGCACTCAGAGGTAACCGCAGGTGATTGTCAACACCGAGGATGGTGAGGAGAAGAGGGAAAAAGCCAAAATAACAGGGTTTGCAACAACCCCAGCAGGCTATTACAACAAAACAGCGGGGTTTATAACAACCAATAGAGTGCTGCATGAAACAGCCATCCAGTCAATAACCGGATAACATTCAAAAATTACAAGTCATGGAAAGAAAAAAAAAAGAACGTGGTAGTGAAAACAGTCAACCAGGAACTGACAACATGGGGAAGAGGCATCACAAAAAAAATAGCAGGTCCCCGCATCACTGCGAAGGCCTGCAACAATCAATATAAAAATATAAAATGAAAGGAGGATAAAAGACTGACCTCAGCCCATGTAGCTTACCCAGCCCATGGACTGCTGCAGGGCGTAGGCTGGAATGAACTTCTCAACGCCGATACACAGGGTGTCGAAGGCATCACTGCCGTCGGTACGGGCCTCCAGCTTATCCTCTTCCGTCTCGGCCAGCTTCTCGCCTCGCTTATCCTTATGCTCATTGTAGATGGCGGCCGTCTGGATGCTCAGGAGCAAGTCCTCGTTATTATCCCTGTTGATGAACACCTGGTGAGAAGCCTTACCCACAAGCATGCGGTTAATGAGGTGGTACTTATCGACATGGTGCATAGGGTTGCCGATGAACACCTGCTCGACGAGCCAGCCAGCTGCAGACAACAGGTTAGAGATCAGGATATAGAAGTCCTCGTTATTGTTGGCTCCGTAGCCCTGTCCCTTGAAAGTGGAGTCAAATACGAAATACACTTGCCGGTTCTTGTGGTGCCTGTAATACTCCGTGAAGAGCGACACCACGGCATCCAGCGTCTGATACTTGACATAAAAGGACTTCAACACATAGAGCTTCCCGTCAATCCCTACCTGACCAACAACCAGCCAGTTGATGTTCGTATTGGCGTCAAATGCAATGATCAGCGGTGCGTTCGGGTCACGGTCAGCATCCAGACGGCAGTCGTTCTCGATGTTCTGTATATCCTGGAGCGTCAGCCGTGACACGTTCGGAGCCGTATAGAGATTGACGTTCTCACGCAGCTGGCCATAGAAACCGTCGTGCATGATACCGATATGCTTACACATGATGGACGTGGCAAAGGTAAGTGCCGGAAGGTCACGCTTCATACGCTTGATGAAGTCCAGTCCGAGAATGGGCAGGTTGAACAGCGACGGATAGCGACAGTACAGCAGACAGTTCTTGCGGAGGATGAACATGTCATGCTCCAGGCGTCGAAGCTCCTGCTGATAGTACTTGAAACGTTCCGGGTGCTGCTTCATGCGCTGGCGGATCTTCCAGTGCTGACAGACCATTCCCTCCAGACACTTCACCAGTTCACGGTCCTGTTCTTTCTCGTAGTTCATGAACCAGGAGCCCTTCTTGGTGGTCGCCGTGTCGCAGGTAATGGTCATGCCGTGGTGCAGGTGGCAGTTCCTGAAGTACATTTCATTGCCGCGGTTGGTCTGGAACGTCTCGTTCTTCAGCTTTTCATAGTCCACAAACTTCGCCTCGTCGATGAGGATATGGTCGAGTGACAGTCCGTTGCTGGCACCCTCCCGGTCCTGAGTAATGATCTGACAGACGCTGCCGTTGTAGAAGCCTATACAGTTCTCCCAGTTCTGGGGCGTGAAGATAGGGTCCTTCCACTTCAGTGCCTTCCATGGTTTCTTGCCTACGGTATAGTGGATGTCGCGCTTGTAGCCCCACCGTTCCCAATGGACCAGGAGCGACGGAAGCGTAGAGGTGAGACACTTCTTGTAGGACGGCGACACGAACCCGGTACAGCTTCCCGGCATCTGCTGTTCGACCTGAATCAGTCGCATGGCATCGATAAGGCCCTTGCCAGTACCACGTCCCATCTCGCAAACCAGGTCGCGCGGAGACATGTACAGCGGATACAGCTGTGCATCATTGAAGTATTGTTTCTGCTTTTCAGCCATTGCCCTCCTCCGTTCTGTCAACCTCTACATAGTCAGTGTATTCCTCGTCCCGGCTGTAGCGCCTGATGAGTTTGTCACGCAGCGCACGGTGGTTCTTCGGAACCTTGATACCCAGAACTGACGGGTCATCGGTCGGTTCGAACTGCAGAGGCACAATCTTGTCGAAGGCCATGTCGGGCGTATCCTCCTTGTCCAGCTGGTTGGCAAGGATATAGTTCTTCTGCATGGAGGCCACGGCCCGCCAGTCCCCCTCGTCGCGTGCCTTCTGGTGGTCTTCCTCTATCATCTGGTTGACACGCCAGCGTGCATACTCTTTGGTGACTGTCTCCAGGTTACCTATGAGAACCTTCAGTAGATGGACATCGTCGAAGGCTTGCGAACGGCTCATATGGTACATCTGACGGCAGCGCTCCACCATTTCCCGAGGCTTCGTGGAAGGATAGCTACGCCAGTAGGCAGACAGTTCCCTCAGGCGCTCGACACGCTCAATGACGTGGTCGGGCACATGCTGGCGCCGCAGCTCGTCACTGTCGAGCGGCAGATACATCTGATAGTCGTCGGTATTCACTGGCATAGCCATGGCTCTCATATTATTATATTATGTCACGCAGCATCCTGCGCAGGTATCCCCGGCACGCCTCGTCAGCAGCCGGGCTCCCTGCCTGAGCCAGATCGATATTGTCCTTGCGTATCTTATTGGCCGTACAGGCACAACCCTGCAGGAATGCTTTCCTGGCAGGATGACCGATAGTGTTCAGGTCATCCACGAATGCCCTTTCATCAATATCCAATAATGCGGAAATCTCCGCTGGGGGAGTCAGTTGACTGGAGAGGTCTCTTATTCTGTTCAGTAAGTCGTTGGAATAGTCCATTCAGTTGTATCGAATGATTGTCAATGATGCCCTGCAGTCCACAATACTGTTGGTAAAACACCTCCTGAGAAGTAGTGACGACGGTACACTCGGCACGGTCGCCATAGGTCTGGTTCTGGCTGGAGACGGCTGTCACCGTCCATCGGTCGTTCTGCACCAGTACAACCTTGCTGTGGTTCTTGGCCAGATAGACGGAATCGAAGCTCTGCTGCATCTCCTTATAGAGTCTGTAGGTCTTCCTGGATGCCTTCAGGTCTGCCAGCAGGACTGTTTCCTGCAGGAGTCCTTTCTTCTTCAGATTCAGGAACCCGCGAAGAAAGGCATCCGACGTGGAGAAGGTCGTCACATAGACGTCGGCAGGCCCCGTCTGTCTGAGTATCCAGGACAGCAGCCCGAGCGTGTGCAGCCCTGTGCCGAGATACGACTGCAGACTACACCGCTCTATCGGCTGCAGCATCCGGCTGACATCACGTCCCCTGCCCATCAGTGGTAAACTTGATATCGCATTGCGTCAGCTGCTGCTTACGCTCAACCGACAGATCACGTCCGAGACTGACAAGGATATCGATGCGCTCCTGGATACGCTGACGCAAGTTCTCCAGCTTACCTGTAGCATCGAAACCGTCAGCCTTAGACTCTTCCACCAACTGCAGCAGGACCGGCAGGTTCTTGGACACGTAGGAATCGGCATTCTTCAGGTCCTTCAGCTGTTGCTCCGACAGCTGCTGCCCGGAACCGGCATCAGGCACAGAGGCCGAAGCGACATCCAGACGATAATCGTCATAGCGTGCCATCTCCTTCTTATAGTCATACCACAGCTCACGGAGGATCTTCAGATACTCGTATCGGTCACACGGCTGAGACAGCGTCTTCAACGTCTCACGCAGCTGCTTGACTTTCTTCCAGCGCTCCGCATTCTTCGTCCAGATTGCCTGGATATTCTCCGGCAGCCGGTCGTGATCAGGACGGATGCCCTTGCGGATGTATGTCTCAGCACCCTTGTCAAGTCCGGCAGCCACAGGAAGCATGCCGTCAGCAACGGGCTTGCTGTCACAGGCACGCTGAACGTCTGCAGACACCTGTCGGTCCATACGTACAACGTCGGAAAGTGTCTTTCCGTCCTGCTGCATCATCAGGAACCGACGAAGCTTATACTCCAGAAACTTCACTTCCCTTTCCGGACGTCTCGTGATGCGGCCATACATATAGCGGTCGTTATTCATTCTGAAGAGCAGCTGTGCACCCTTCAGGATATCTTCCTTTCTGGAGTGGTCGCTGTTCAGCCATTCCGCTATCTCTACGGTTACTTTTGGATTCAGTTTCATACGCTTGTTTTTAATTAAAAGGCGGCCTAACACCAAAGCGCCAGGCCGCCATATAAAAAAATGGAACTTCAAAAATTATCCGTTACCGGAAGCAGGAGCTTCGTCCGTCTCACCGGAGATAGTACCGCTTTCGGTGGTCAGAGTACCCTCGTAGTAGGGTGCAGGGAACTGGTCATTCACGGTCACCTCGATGGTGGTCGTGTTGGGGTCAGTAGCCGTCTTACCCTGAGACTGGGAAAGGTCCACCTGTGTCTGGTAGTCAGAGTTACCGAACAGGCGGTGCTGTCCGTTGGCCATGGGAACGGAAATCAGCACGTCGTCATTGTTCAGCATGGCGATCAGACCGGTGTTCTTCTTGGCTGAGCCGGGAAGAACCAGGATAACCTTGTTCTCGTACGTCTTGGCGCCATAGGAGCCCTGTGACTTGCACGTTACCTCTGTTTCCATCGGAACGAGTGCCACCCTCTTCCAGGTCTCGTTCTCCTGAAGAACGATGTTGTCAGATATGACGGCTACGTCCTCCATCTTGGTTGCGTCGTATCCCTTCGGCTTGGGGATGGACTGACACTTGCTCTTCTTGACGAAGTAGAAGTGGTTACGTGTGCCCGGTGTTGATCTGTCACCAGGACAGAAGTTCACGTCCTCGTACAGGTCGGTTTCGGTGCATGCAGAAGTATTAGATGTTACTGGATCTGGCATTTTTTCGATTTTTTTATTCGTTGAACAAAAGGAAGCGGGGCCGGAGCCCCTGACTTCCGTTGATTATCACTGACCAGGCTGAGCTGCTGCAGCTGCCACGGTGAGTGCGTAGCTGCCCTGGGCAGCGTTGTGAGTGGTATCGCCTGCGAAGGAGGCGGTGATGAGCGTGGTACCGGCACCGACCAGCGTCACGGCGCCCGTGCTCTCGTTGACGGTTGCCACCGTCTCATCGCTGGATGAGTAGGTCACGTTCTTACCTGCGGGGTCTGTGATGGCCACCTGTCCTGCATACTCGGTTCCCATGGTAGCGTCATCGACTGCCTTGGCGAAGCTGACGGTCACGTCACCCTTTACGGTGATGGTCTCGTCGCCGTCGTCACCACCTTCCTGGTCGTCGTCTGACTCTGCCAGACGTGCCACGCACAGCATCTCCTTGTTGATGGACTCGTACTGCTCACCATAGAACATGTTGGCAATGAAGTCAAGGTCATAGTGAGAGTTAAGAGACTTCTCGACGAGGAACGTCTCATCAGCGGTACGCTGGTTCCAGAGTGTGAGGATGTTGTTCTTCGGAGTCAGGCACAGATAGTCCATCGGGACGTTGGGCAGTCCGACAAACTCAACCGTCGTACCTTCCAGACGAGCCTTCTCATAGCGCTGGTTGTACGGCAGGGCACCGTGGTTGTGCTGATAGGACTCCTCGTAGTAGTGCTTGACGGTGTCGTTCATGAACAGCTTCAGAGGCTGCTTGCGGAGCTTCTTGTCAGCACCCGTCCAGCTACCGGCCACGCCCCAGTAGAAATCCTTGATAAGGTCTTCTGCATTCTCGGCTGTGAAAGCCTCTGGCAAGATATGGAGGTTGCCCTCCTCAGCTGACATGGCACCGTTCTCTATCTCCTCGTCCTCGATGGCAAGGAAACCGTTGAACCACTTGGCCGTCTCGGTAGTGTTCGTAGGATCATGCTTGGCAGTCCACATCTCGTTGAACATGTTCTCGCCGAGCTGAGCCATGATGTAGGCGCAGACGCGCTTCACGAAGGGGACGTTCTTCAGGGCATCGCCCTTGGTGATGTCGGATCCCCAGAGAGAATGTACGATCGAGTTCGGGTCAATCGGCTCGATACAGTTACCGAAGAAGGTCTCCAGCGTGCGCTGTACGATCTGTACGTTACCATTGCCCAGCTTGTACTTGTCGTAGTTACCCATCTGGAAGTTACCCTTCATCTCATGCAGGTGCTCCTTGTAGCGGATACCTGTACGGACACCCATATGCTGGGCTGCCATGTTCATGGCGAACATCGGCATGGTAATGAGCTCCGTGCGGTAGCGCTGGAAGGCTGTAGCAAGCTCTTCCGGAGTGAATGTGTAGTTAGGATCTACAGCTGTCGTTGGTTTTGCCATAATTACAGAGCATCTTTAATGGAGTTGAACAATGCTGCTGCACCCGTAAGTGCAGAAGTCTCATCGGTAGGTGTGCCACCATCATCGTCAGGAGCAGAACCCTTGAGGTTGGCAATCTGCTGATTCTTCAGCTTGATGTCGTTCTCAAGATCCTGGATCTTCTTCTTCAGGCCATCGATGACGCCAGAAGCCTTTTTGCAGGCATCATCCTGACTACGCAGCTCATCGTCGATGGTTTTCATCTGGTCCTGGGTCAGAGTGACATTACCCTTCTCGTCCGGCTTGAAGCCGTCTGTGACGGCCAGCAAGGCCATCACGGCAGTAAACACTTTGATCATTTCGTTTTGAACAGGGTTGGTCGAAGGTTCCGGAACAAGGCCCTTCAGCATCTCCACGACCTTTTGGATAATGCCGGAGGTTGGATTCTCCTCGCCCGTTTCAGGGTCGAACCCCTTGGGCAAGGCTGGTAGGCCAAGATCCTTTATTAATGAGTTATTGAATTTCCCTTCCACAGCATTGCCGATATGCTCGGCGTCTATCACCTCATCGACAATGCCGAAGTCTTTGGCGTCGGAAGCCTTGATCCAGGCAGCCACCTTCATCTTCTCCTTGACATCGTCCAGACTCTTGCCGTTACGTTCCGCATAGATGTTGGCAATCACGTCATCAACGGTATCAAGCTGCTTGCGCTCGAACTGAAGCTGCCTGATTATCTCGTCCAGCTGCTCCTTATTGAAACGTCCCCAGGAGTCAACCCATGACGAACAGTTATGAATGAGCAGCAGCGCGTTCTTCGACATCTTCACAGTCTTGGCCCCCATCACCATGAAGGTGGCAGCACTGGCCGACATGCCCAGAAAGTGGGCAGTTACCTGGCCGTGGTTCTTGATGAGCTCATAGATCTGCAGGGCAGCACTCACGTCACCGCCCAGGGAGCATACGGCCACATCCACCGGCTGGTCCTTGTGCTTGTCGAGAACATACTTGACGTAGTCGGCCGAGATACCCCAGCCGCCTACGGTTCCTGTCAGATAAAGGTCGTATTTCTTCATTTCCACACGATTTTTCCGCGAAGATAGAGATGAAGGCGACAAATAGAAAATACATGAAACTATTGTATATAGGGGATTCTGGCCTCCGATGTATAGCTGACGGTCACCTCGTCGAGCTGTGATTCGGTCATGTTGTCAGGACGAACGGTATTCACGACAGATACCGGCCACGGACGATGGTCTGTACCTATAAGGCAGTAGCGTCCGTCTGCCGTCTTGCAACGGTAAGCCCATCGTTCGCGGTCGCCGGTGTCACCGCAAATACGGAATACAAGCTGGACTGTATAAAGACGCACGCCACCATCTACCTTCTCGCTGACGGACAGACGGGCAGGAACCCGGATGCTGACAGGTTCCCATGACAGACCGTCAGAAACCCGCACGCTGTCGGTTCCAGTACGCACCAGACCAACGAGTTCACTGGCCTTGATACGGTCAATGGCAATGATATTCCTTGGAGTTTTCATAATTGTTCTTAACTGTTATTAATTGTTTATAATTGTTCGCACACAGACAAAACATATAGTCTTTATAGGAAGAATACAGACTGGTTTTAACTTTTTTTATCGTTTTTTACCCGACTGCGGCGACGGAGGTCAACGCCGCGCTCCAGCAGTCGCTCACGTTCACGGTAGAACCGCTGGCGTATAGTGTCGGCATAGTCTATCGATACCCCGTGCATCTCGCACCAGGCATAGGCAGCAGTCTGGAGCTTCGAATCTTCACCGCACATCTCACGGAACTCACTGTACAGGTTGTCCTTGAAGAGCGATTCTATATACTCGGCAATAAAGCGCTTGCCTGCAGGCGTCACGTAGTTCCAGGATTCAGGATCCTTCTGCTTCGAGTAGGGTATGCAGACAGGGGTAAGCCCATCGGAAGCTACATCCGGAGCAGCACCTTCCGGTCTTCTTCTCAGGACGGCAACGATACGCGCATTACCCACAGACTGCGGTGGAAACACCAGGGGGTCGCCGAAGTGATGGCGGGCCCACTGGGCAATGAAGGGCTTCAGCTCAACATAGATAACGAAATTACTCATAGTCGTACCTTTTTAGTTATTGCCGCAAAATTAGGCATTTTTGATGAAGCAACCATGTTTTTGACAGAAAAACTAATCATTTTTGATTATTTACGGCTTTTTCTCTCTTCGCGTCTGATGTAATTTTGTCCGAAAAAAGTGTAATTTTGTAGCGCAGGCACTAATTAGTTGTAAATCAGTAACTTTGTCAACGCTACAACTGCCTGTTACACTTTTTTGCTACACTTTGAAAGTGTAACAAGAGGCTTTTTCCGTTAAAATCCATTAAAATAATTAGTGTAAATAACACAACAATGTTACACTTTTCAAAAAGTGTAGCAGAAGTGTAGCGTAACTTTGTAACATTTTTGTAGCGGCCAAAACTCCTTTATTTACTATGCTTTCAGACCGCTTCACCGACATTGTTTACAAAGTTACAAAATTTTTGTACAAAAATGGTAAGGGTGGGGAAAGGGCAAAAACGGCGCTGGCGAAAAGGCATGGGGAAGACGTGTCGTAACGCTGACGGAAGAATACTGAGCCACATGCCGGCTGCAGCCACGAGCGGCCGGGATTCGTAACGGTGTGTCTCTTTTGGGATATTACCTGGTTAAACGCAGGGACATAAAAGAAAATCCCCACCGACCCTCTCGGGCAGGTGGGGGAACGTAAGCCTATCTAATTGACACAAAAAGGTGAAATGTCAGAATGGTTCGTCGTCATCCGGATGCTCCTGACTATAAAGCTGGAGCTGTTTGAGGGTGCGCCTGTCTTCTTCTTCCTTCGCCGACTTAGTGCTGCGCAGGTAGATCATCTCCACGGCAGGAGCACCTGGCGGTGCGTTCTTCTCGCGACGGATGATGCGTCCCTGTCCGTTACGGAACTCCTCGGGGTTCAATTCGCTGACCCAGGGACACAGTTCCACGAACGAACGCAGCTTGCGGGTGAAGGTGTTCATGACAATCTTGTTCGAGCCGGTGGCAGCCTTGAAGTCACCGAAGGCCTTCTCGCGTACAACGAAGTCATCCAGACGGCCACTCTCCTCGCTGAAGTATCCGTTGGCCCAGTCCTCGAACGACTCGCCCATGTCAGCCTTGTACTTGCGTTTGATGATATTGGCCATCGGCGGCAGCAGCTTGACGGGTTCGGAGCATACGCTGAGATAGAACTTCTCGCACTGGAGCAGGAAGTTCAGGTCCTGGTTCCACTCTTCCTCACTATAGAGCTTCGAGTAGAGGTCCTTGTTGAAGTCGTCGCGGATGGAGCGGCTCTCCAGGTAGTCGTTATCCTCAGTCTTCTGATGATAATAGTCAGAGAACACCATGTACAGCAGACGAGCCTCCGACGAAGGGTCGAAGTTGGCAGGTACGTAGTTCGTGGTGAAGGCTATCTTGGGGCTGTCCTCGAAGGGAATGGTGAACGACTGGTTGTTCTTCGGGTTGACGGTCATGTCGCTCGTGATGTTGTCGTAGAACAGCCCTGTGTTCAGGAAACGGTCGCAGTCGTCGATGAGCAGCATCTGCGTGTGCTGTGTCACCTGGTCGAAGACGTGCGGGTTGTCCATCAGCTTCGGATTACGGCCACTGAGCTTCACCGTACGCAGCAGCATGGAGAGCACCTTGAAGAAGAACGACTTTCCGCTGCGGCCGTTGCACTCGTCATTCTCGCCAATCTTCGAATCCATGGCCATGGGCGCCCACGCCCTGGAGGGCGACTTGTAGCGGTGGAGCATGTAGCCCATGGTGAAGATCTTGTTGATCAGGTTCTGCTCCTGCTCGGCAATCTCGGCGGCCGTCAGTCCCTCACCGGCAATGTCGAAGCGGTGCCTGGCGGCATATTCCTGACGCTGCCCGGCCGTCTCGAAGCGCTGCTCCATCTCCTTGCGCCAGAAGATGCGGGAGTTGTTGACCATGTAGCCCATCAGGTTAGAGCCTATCTTTTCTATCCGGATGGAGAACGCAGTACGGCCGTCCTCGGTGACATGCCGGCTGATGGTAAAGAAGTCGTCCAGCAGCGTGAACTGGTGAGGAATGACATTCTCCTCCCACACGAAGTTCGGGAACTTGAAGTCCTGCTTCTTCGTCACCTCCAGTCCCCGCGACGTGGCCTTCACGCAGACGTTCGGGAAGAAGAACAGCTGTGAGTCGTGGGTGAACGACGTGAAGTCGAGCGTCACCTCGTCGATACTCTCCAGCATGCCTGCAGAGAGCTTCGGCGTGTCGAGTACCAGGTTGAGCACGCCCAGGTCGCGCACCTCGGTAATCACCCACTGCCGCACAAACTCGCGCATATCCTTCGGCGTAACCGAGCGCACGATGTATCCGTCTATCTTGACGTACTTCGTATCCTTCTGGTTGTCGTCATGCAGCGCGTAGAAACCGTTCAGCTTCAGGAAATTGTACAGGCATGCCGTGTCTATCGTGTGACGTGTCTCGCCGGTCTTCTTGTTCATCGTCGTCTTCCAGAACCGTGCCGGCATGGCCATCTGCATCAGCAGCCGGAACTCCTTGCGCGTGTGGCGCAGCTCCATCCAGTCCCGGAGATCCTTGCGCGGCTTGCCACGGTTGTCACGGTAGCCGCCCAGCCAGTCGGGCAGCCACACGGTACGCACGTCGATGAAGCGCAGCGCAAGCTCCTTGCCCTTGCGGATGCCCGTCTCGTCAATGTCCGGTATGTTGTAGAGCACCTCCACGTGCTTCATAATCTCCCTTACCTCGTCGTCCGACAGACGGTAGGTCTCGCTGTTGAACCACAGCGGCATGTAGCCCAGGCTCCGGCAGCACAGCGCATCGCGCTCGCCGCTGCAGATGAAGGCCTCGGGCAGCTTCTTCGGTTTGTAGGGCTCCTCCTCGGTATGTGTCTTGTACCACTCGCGCTCCTCGTCGGCATTGAACTTCTGCTCAGCCTTGACGAGTTCCCTGAAGCCGTTGATGTACTTCGCAGGCTTCACGCCTGCAGGGAAGTACTGGAACCGGAAGCCCTTGTCTGGGTTCAGCGGCTCATAGACCTTGTAGAACTTCACCTCATCTTGGTCGCCAGCAGCCTCCCTGACCACGCACTCACGCATGAAGATGGGGTAGTTCTCGTTCGAGTAACGTATCCTGGTCTTACGGTCCTTCGTGTATGAGAACCACTTCACCGAGTGCCAGTGAAGCGCCTCGACATGCTCCTGCATGACATTGGGGCCCAGCACCTTCAGCTCGGCATCGGTAAAGTCCTTCATCTCGAAGTCACGGTGGCCGTCAGGCTCGTCGGCACGGGCGTCACGCTCCGTAAACTCCGCCTTGTTGATGCTGCGGTCCAGCTCGTCGCGGATGTCGAAGTGGGCGGCTATCTGCAGCACCGCCTCGTTGAAGCGGTCCTGCGGGATATTCTGGTCATCCATGTACAGCTGGATGGCCGACCTCCAGCCGTCGCCGCCAAAATCCGTCACACCCCATATCTCGCCGTAGTTGTTGGACTTCCTCTTGTGTAGGCATGCAGACGGGGTCTTCTCGTTACGCACCTTGAACTTCTTTACCGGCTGGCCGTCATCGCCCACCGACTGCGGGTAGATCCAGGTGATGATGTCCAGGCCTGCCCTGGTACTGTCATAGATTTTCTGTACTGGTATCATTTCATCTTTTGTGGTTTCGGCGCAAAGATACGGCATGAAACCGCACCTTCAAAATACCCGGTTAAACATTCGTGAACTTCAGCCGCTCCGGCTCACGCGGCCATGCCTCCATGCGCAGGTGCAGCCATGCGCAATGGCGTTTCCTGCGGAACACAGACTGCTTACGGTACAGCATGTTCTGCGTGGTGAGGAAGTCGTGAGGGGCACTTATCTCCTCACGCTCGCCCGTCAGCCGGTTCTCGGCCGTGATGACATATTTCTGCTTTTTCATGGGCACATGTCTTTCTCGTCGAGGAGGTTGATCAGTTCTACCAGCTCATTGCTGATGTTCGAGGCTCGAGCCGCCATGACGCGCAGCTTCATGTAACCGTCGTAGCCTAAGACATACTCCTTTTCTAACCTGTCTTCAAGAAGATGGAGCCTGTGACAAAGATCTTCGGCAGAACCGGTCGCCTGAAACATCAGGTCGTTGGTCTTTTCTGATATCTTCTTGCACTTAGGATTCAGATCCTCACACAGCGTCTTCATACATCCACCTCCTCTGCTTCTATCGGCAGCCATACTTCCTCCGCCGTCTCTTCGTCACTCCTGTTCAGCTGGGCATGCTCCAGAGCCTGCCACAGCTGCTTCTTTCCCGTAGCCAGCGCGAAGCTCATCTCCGTGCCGGCACCGCAGGACTTCTCCCAGTCGGCAAGGTAATAGACGGCGTCACACGTTGCCAGGACCATCAGGTCACGCAGCAGCGCATAGGCATAGAAAGTGACCTTCTCCCCGTACGGCTGTATCGCGGAGTCACGCTGGTAGCCTCTATGCAGTTCATCTTGCCAATCTTTCTGCGTCGGATTGAAGACATCATATCCTCTATCCTGCAGCATCTTCTCGGCCTTGGCAAACTTCTGGCGGGTGGCATCGCTGATCACCTCCTCGCCGATCTTTCCACTGATATATACTTTCATACGCTAATCCTCCCTGTATTTAAATCCACGCTCCCCCTGCAGTCTATGATGGGCAGCAGCACGTTCTGATGGCGTCCTGCGGTGCGCTCGATGCGGATGAAGCCGCTCTCGTCCTTCCTGAGCGGTGAGTACGACAGCAGCAGGTAGGAGCCGGTACCCTCCATGCTGTCGTTGGCGGCACGCACGCGACGCTCGACGGCATCCAGAACCCGCAGCACGCCCTCCTCTGTCACCGTGCGGTGCACCAGCTGCTGCACCATCCAGTTGCAAAGCTCCAGCTCGTAGGCATTCATCGACTTGCGGAACTTGTTCGACACCTGGAGCTGGCAGAAGTACTGCAGATCCGTTCTGTTCTCTCGCACAAAATAATTCTTCTCTGTTTTCATAACAGTAAGTTTTTGACAATAAAAAAACCACGCTACGAGCTGTCAGGTCCTTACTGCGGCGCTTCGCCCTATAACCCCCGGACGGTTTCCCGGCTCCGGACTCGGCGTGGATATTTTTTTTTATTAAATAGGTGGGCACAAAAAAGGCTGGATGTAATTCCAGCAGCTTTCCTGCCGCAGTAAAGTTTTGACGCTGCAAAGATAGGCATAATCGTTGGAACGGCAAAACAAACTGAAAGAAATCTGCGTAATTTATACATAATCAAAATAATGAATTCACTCAAATCCTGGAATTGTCAGCTGCTGGCGGTCGGCCTGCCACTCCTCGAACGTCAAGGCCAATGCCTTGTTCAGTTCATTCTCGGCCACCTTCATCTCACTCTTGGCAATGCGCAGCTGCTCTGCCTTCTCATCACAGACCTCCTTGGCCTTAGTCACGATCTTCTCTTTCTTCTGCGAGAAATCGACACGGCTGAAGAAGTAGTCGAAGAGCACCTTATTGCACTCCAACTGATATTTGATAAGGTTCTCTCTGGCTTCTTCCTTGACA
>JAEEGL015534223.1_pt1 | contig 45404 bp, 32 predicted proteins | sample 9134231 | NCBI WGS metagenome assembly JAEEGL01 (sample SAMN16246548, study PRJNA631951) | gut metagenome | biome: gut microbiome; feature: rumen; material: fiber-attached | host: Bos | place: Iran: Karaj | collected 2018-10 | reverse complement strand
GGGAGTCGCACCAGATGATGGACGGGCGCAGGACATTGCGGTCCTTGTCCACGCACACGAGGCCGTGCATCTGGTAGGAGATGCCGATGGCCTTGATGTCGGCGGGGGAGAAGGCCTTGCTCTGCAGGGTGGCCTTGCCGCGGACCTGCTCCAGGATGTCGGCGGTGGCGAGCTTCAGGTTGGCCCACCACATGGCCGGATCCTGTTCGGCGAAGCCGGGTTGACGGGACATGATGGGCGCCTCGCTCTTCGGATAGAAGGCCGTGGCGACGCACTTGCCGGTCTCGACGCTCACGAGACTGGCCTTGACGGAAGAACTTCCGACGTCGTAACCGAGTAAATACATGGTTATAAGCGGGATTTGTTGTAGATGTTCTTGTCAAAGCGGAAGTACCGGGCGGCCCGGTGGGCAACTCCTCTCTCGTGCTCGTCCAGGGCGACGAGGTAGGGCAGCTGGATCATCTTCTTGTAGAAGTTGGCCGGGTCCAGCTTGGTTCCGAAGACGACCTCATAGAGGTTCCGGAGCTGGGTGACGGTGAATTTCCGGGGGAGAAGGGCGTACAGGATGGACGGGTCCATTGACGCGAAGCTCCGGAGGTGCGCCAGGGCCTCGCCGATGATCTCGTTATGGTCGAACGCCAGGGGAGGGATGGCCCCGACGGGGACCCACAGCGCTTCGGACCCTTCCATCTCGCGGGTCATGGCCCGTCCGATCTTCACCAGGGCCATGTAGGCCACCGTGACGATCCGGTGGACGTGCGCCTTCTGGGCGTGCTCCAGCCAGTGGACGTCTTTCGGATTCTTGGTGCGGTCCATCGACCCGAAGGCCTTGAACTGCTGCAGGGTGATGTTCTTGAGTCCGGTGAGTTCCGTCAGCACGCGCCGTGCGGCGTCATCCAGTTCCTCGTTGTCCAGGATCAGGCTGCCGGGCAGTTTCATGTCGTGGAATTCCCGCCCGCCTTCCTCGCCGGTGCGGCGGATCAGCAGCACTTCCAGCCGGTTTCCGTCGAAACCGAGCACCGTGCAGTCAACCGAAAGATGAATCTTGGCCAGTTCGTTTTCCATGTCTGTGGTGTTCGTTTGGACAAAGATATGCAATAAATTTCTTCTAAACAATAAGATGAATTAAGATTTTCTTTAATTTGCTTATAATCAGCATAATAAATATTGTATCTAATACAAATTGACCGAACGCTTCCTTCCGCCTTGTTTGCCGTTCCGCAAAAAACGCGTACCTTTGCAGTCCCTGCATCGGGGTGTGGCGCAGTTGGCTAGCGCATCTGGTTTGGGACCAGAGGGTCGTGTGTTCGAGTCACATCACCCCGACCGCGTAGCATCAAGCACTTACGGAAACGTAGGTGCTTTTGTTGTCGCGAGGTCGGTTTTTCGTATCTTTGTGTTAAAGTCAGCGTTGTGCCCCGGGTCATTTTCCATATCGATGTGAATTCCGCTTTCGTCAGTTGGTCGGCGGTGAAGATCGTCATGGAAGGAGGGCAGGATATCCGGCTGGTCCCGTCGGTCGTGTCCGGGGACCCGAACGACCGGCGCAGCATTGTTTCGGCCGCGTCGATGCCGGCGAAGAAGCTAGGCATCCGGACGGCCATCCCGGTGTCGATGGCGCTGCGGATATGCCCGCAACTGGTTATCGTACATGGGGATTGGGAATGGTATAAGCGCTGTTCCGAAGGGTTCATCGCCATCTGCCGGAGCTATTCTCCGGTGCTGCAGCAGTTTTCCATCGACGAGTGTTTCATCGACATGACGTACCGATGCGGGGCGCAGGATCCGGTGGCGGTCGCCACCCGCCTCAAGGACGAGATCAAGTCCCGCCTGGGGTTCACGGTCAATGTCGGAGTAGGCTCGAACAAACTTCTGGCGAAGATGGCGTCGGACTTCGAGAAGCCGGACAAGGTCCATACCCTCTGGGAGAGCGAGATCAGGGAGAAGATGTGGCCCCTGGGCGTGCGAGACCTCCTTTGGGTCGGGAAAAAGACCGAGGAGCGGCTTCTCGCCTATGGCATCCGCACCATCGGGGATCTGGCACGGCTCAGTGTGGGGCAGCTTACCCGCCTAGTAGGTCAGAAGTTCGCCGTACAGCTGCACGAGAATGCGAACGGCCGGGATGATTCCCCGGTGGAAACGGAGGTCCAGGAGGCCAAGAGCTACAGCGCAGAGCGGACCTTCCCGAAGGATCTGTCCGATCCGAAGGACATCGACCGGGCTCTCTTCAATGTGGCCTGCATCGTCGCCCACCGCATCCGCCGGGACGGCTTCCGTGCATCGACCGTGTCCATGTTCATCAAGTACAGTGACTTCTCCGTCGCCCAAAGGCAGTGCCAGACGGGCCAGCCGACGGACATCACGGCTGTCATCCTGAACGAGGCCCGCCGGATGCTTCCCGAGGTCTGGGACGGAGTGTCGCCCCTCCGCCAGGTGGGCCTCGGCGTCTCGAAACTTACCCACGAAACCACCGAACAGATGTCCCTTTTCGAGGACCCGAAAATGGAATACTACCGCGAATGGGACCGCCAATATGACGCTGAACGCGCCCGGGCCGAAGACGCCCGCCTGCTCGCCTATGAAAGGAAAAAACCTGCCCCGGAGCCTCTTCTCTTCCGTTATTCTGACGGAGAAAAGGCCCTCGCCGCTGCGAAGAGCGCCGTGCGCTCCGACCCTTCGCTCCGTCTCCACCGCGTCACGCTCGCCGACGGCTCCGACTGTTTCGAACTCCACCGCGACGGCAAGGTCGTCGAGCGGCATGCGGTCCAGGCCGGCTAGCCCTGGGTGCAGGTGAAGCCTAATCATAGGTGCCGACCGGCTCGGAGAACAGGGGAGGCCAAAGTTTTGGCGCAGGTGAGACCTGGTTATGGTGCAGGTGAGGCCTGATCGTGGCGCAGGTGGGTTTTGGGGTAGGGGACCTGCGCCACAAATCGTGTCTGTGCGCTCTCCAATGGCGCAGGTCCTACCCTCTTTTCTCCACCTGCGCCAATATTTGCTCCCACCTGCGCCAGCAAGCATCCCCACTTGCGCCCGCATTCCTCCCGCCTCGAGCCCGTACGGAAGACACCATCTGGCAGGGCAATGGCTGCTGCTGTACATTCTTGCTCCTGTCCGGCACCCGCAATTTGCTGACAATCAAAAAGATACGCTGTTTTTCGAAAAAGAGACAACATCCAACGCCGACATAAAATCCTGCTGGTCAACCCGTTAGATTGCAAGAATTCCATCTCGTTTTCCGAACGGCTAAATGTGGATAATCCCTATCCTTGCACTTGGACCGCCAACGGTGGCGGCCCGGTAAAAAAATAAATCTTGCCATGAAAAAGTTTTTGGAAGTGCTGGTGGACGATGATGGGAAGTTCCATTTCTCCACGGAAGAGGCGTTTGTTACAGAGGAAGAGTTCGCTGCGGAGAATTGCCGGGCACAGTTGGGCCACGCTGCCGAGTGCGACAGGAGGCTCAAGCAGTTGGTTCACGACATGACAGAATATCTGTGGCGGACCAAAGACCAGGCAATCTGCCAGGCCGTCCGGCTGGTATCGATGGCGGAGATTCTGGGATGTGCCCAGCCATATGAACGGGCGGAAGAGTTTTGGAGCCTGATGATGTTCGATGCCATCCCCAAACTCGAAGCGTTTGCGGCGGCCATCAAAAGGTCGTATGGATTCGATGACAGGACCGTGTCCCGGCCCTTGGTCGGCGGACCTCTGGTCGACGGTCGGGAACTGACGGTTCTTCCGATTCAGCCGTCACGCGGTAAGAAAGCCAACTGAATATGGCTTTCGAGAGGATCTGTACCCGGACGCTGCCGGACGGCAGTGTCCGGAAAGTCTACCCGTACCATATCAGTCTGGAAGGGATGACGCAACTGGTACTCTGCCGGGATGACGAGGATTATGACGTAATGGTCAAGTACATTTTCATTTGTGCCCGGCGGAAGAATGTAATCGTCGTCATCCACATCGCCATGTCCAACCACGGCCATGCCACCATCCTCGCCTCCGGTCAAGACGATGCCGACGCCTTCAAGGTGGAATGGCTGCGGATGTATTCCCAGTATTACAGCAGAAAATATCGGCAGCGGAAGGTACTGAAGCATACATCGGCCGTCGCCCTCTACCTGGATTCCGACTGGTATCTCCGGAACACCTTGGCCTATGTCCCCAAAAATGCGCTGGACGCCCTGTCCAGGGTGGAAGATTACCGATGGTCCGGCTACCGCGGCATGTTCTGCCAGGGAAAGGTCTCCGATGGATTCCGCAGGGCAGATACCATGACGCGGAGGGAAAAGGAGGCCTGCTTCCATACCCATGATTCCCTGGACGGTCTTCCCTGGGTCGTCAATGCCGATGGCGGGCTGGAACCCGCATCGGCCTGTGACCACGCCTACCTGGAATCCGCCTTCGGAAACGACCAGGCGTTCTTCCTCAAGACCCTTGGCACGGTCAACATGGCCGAGATGCATCAGAAGCTGGTCGACAATCCCCGGCAGCGACAAAACGATACCGAAATGCTCAAAACTATCGACAGCATCGCGAAAGGCTGGTTCCACTGCTCTCTTTTGGAACTGCCCCGGAAGAAAAAAGCCCGGCTTCTCCCATATGTCTACCGCTCTTACCGAACCTCCATGTCCCAGCTAGCCCGTTGCTTCGGTCTGGGACAGGATACCGTCGCCCGGCTGCTTGGAAAAGCCTGCCCCAGTATCGGAAAAGGGGAGGGGTAAGTCAATAATGGAGCGAAAGAACCTGGTTTTGGCGCAGGTGGAACTTGGTTTTGGCGCAGGTGAGGCCAATTATAGGTGCAGGTGAGACCTGGTCGTGGCGCAGGTGGGTTTTTGGGTAGGGGACCTGCGCCGCAAATCGTGTCTGTGCGCTCTCCAATGGCGCAGGTCCTACCCTCTTTTCTCCACCTGCGCCAATATTTGCTCCCACCTGCGCCAGCAAGCATCCCCACCTGTGCTAGCGAGTATCCCCACCTGCGCCAAACGCCAGACCCGGGATGCTGATAGCCTTGGGCTGGGTTGCGAAAGCCGGGGAGTGACGGGCTTTGCGAAAGCCGTTGAAATGCTTATCTTTGTCACACAAATCAATCTTCAGTCTTATGAGAATCAACGTTTTTACCAAGGTCGCGACAGTCGTCGCCCTGCTTTTTGCTTTCTCTTTGCTGACTTCCTGCCAGTCGAAGGAGGAAAAGGTTATCTCCCAGATGGAATCGCTCTGCAAGACCGTGGAAAAGGATAGCTTTGATGTCAAGGATATCGATGCTCTCAAAGCCAAGTTCGATGCGATTACCGAAACGGCGAAGGATTGTGACTTCACCAACGAGCAGCTCAAGGAGGTGGCGCAACTCAGTGCACGTTTCACGAAGGCCATTACCAAAAAGGCCTTGGAACGTGTCGGGAGTGCGGTTGACGGAATCCTGGAAGGCTTGTCAGGGGAAGAATGATACGGAAGACGGTCCGTTGACGGGTCTCCATGACCGGAACCGATAAATGGAGACTCGGGAACAGGAGGCTGACTCAAATTGAGCCAGTCTCCTGTTTTTATGGTCTTTCGTCCTCTGGTGCAGGTGCCGCCGGCATTTGCTCCCACCTGCGCCAAACGTCCGGCCCGGGAGGCAGATGGACGGGGTTGCAAATACGGAGGGGAAAGCGTATCTTTGTGATACTGACCACTTGAAAAAGAATACCTTATGAACAGAGAATATGTCGTCTCGGCCCTGGTGCACGGTGTTGTGTTCGCGCTATTCATGCTGGTGGGGAACTGGATCTGGCACTGGGGAATGGGCTGGGCCTATTTCGTCGTCGCAGGCCTCTTGTATGGGGTGGTGATGGCCGGGTTGGACCGCTTTTTGGAAAAACGTAAAAACAAATAAGCATGGACGGACAATCTTTCAATGTTGGCATTGTCGGCGCCGGATGGATCGCTGAGAAGGCGGCGGAAACACTGAACGGGCTGTGGGAGGCCCATCGGGTTGCGCCGGATGGCAAGCCGGGGCTTCGTTGTTTTGCAATCGGTTCCCGGTCGCTGGGGAAGGCGCAGGCCTTCGCGGCCAAATGGGGCGTTCCCCGCTCCTATGGCTCGTATTCCGAGGTGGTGGACGATCCGGATGTGGATCTCATCTATGTGGCCACGCCGCATTCGCATCACTTCGACATCACGAAGGAGGCGCTTGAAAAGGGAAAGCCTTGCCTCGTGGAGAAGGCTTTTATGGCGAATTATGCCCAGTCGAAGGTCATCGTGGACCTTTCCCGGGAGAAGAAAGTCTTTCTCGCCGAGGCGATTTGGACGCGGTATCAGCCGGCTGTCCAAATCGTCCGTAATCTCTTGAAAGAAGGTCGTATAGGTAAGCCGCGGCTCATCACCGCCACCCTTGGGTACAGCATGGAGGGCAAGGAGCGGATCATGCGTCCCGACCTGTGTGGCGGCTCTCTGCTGGACCTGGGTGTCTATACCCTGAACTTCGTGCGGATGTTCTGCGACGAGCCCATCCTGTCGATGGATTCGCAGTGCGTGAAGACCGACACGGGGATGGACCTCACCAATGCCATTTCCCTTGTCCTGGGGAACGGTATCCTGGCCAATATGCAGACGTCGGCGGCCTGTGTCGGAGACAATACCGGCGTCATTGCGGGTTCGGAAGGGAACATCGTCATCGACAACGTGAACAATCCCCAGCGCATCACGGTGAACGGGCCCGACCGGGTTTTCGTGGAGGAAATCCGGGTACCGCAGCAGATTACGGGTTACGAGTACCAGTTCATAGCCTGTCGGGATGCGATCGCTGCAGGGCTTATCGAGCCTCCGCAGATGCCTATGGAAGAGACGCTATATATCATGGGACTGATGGACGGATTCCGCAAGGAATGGGGCGTCCGCTATCCGATGGATGATCAGGAATGGAAATGAGACGGAAAGCTTTGTTCATCGGCGGAACGGGAACGATCAGTTCCGCCATCACCGCGCAGCTTGCGGCGGAAGGGGAGTGGGAACTGACGCTCCTGAACCGGGGAAACCGGAATGACGGAGTTTCCGCGAACGTGCGGATCCTCCAGGCCGACATCAACGACGAGGCCGCCGTGGAAAAGTTGCTGGCTGGCACACAGTGGGACTGTGTGTGCGATTTCATCGGCTTCGTCCCGGCGCAGGTGGAGCGGGACTGGCGCCTGTTCAAAGGGCGCACGAAGCAGTACATGTACATCAGTAGCGCATCGGCCTACCAGAAGCCGGCGGCGAGTCCTTTCATCACGGAAGGAACGCCGTTGGTGAATCCTTATTGGCAGTATTCCCGCGACAAGATCGCTTGCGAGGACTTCCTGATGGAAAAGCACCGCAGCGAGGGATTTCCCGTGACCATCATCCGCCCGTCCCACACCTATGACGAGCGCTCCGTGCCCCTCGGGGTCCATGGTGACAACGGTTCCTGGCAGGTCCTGCAGCGGATGCTGGATGGGAAGCCGGTCATCATCCACGGCGACGGCACTTCCCAGTGGACCCTCACCCACAACAGCGACTTTGCGAAGGGGTTCATCGGCCTGATGGGCAATCCGCATGCCCTGGGAAACACTTTCCACATCACCTCCGACGAAACCCTGACCTGGAACCAGATCTATCAGACGATCGCCGATGCCCTCGGGGTTCCGCTGAAGGCGGTCCATGTCTCCTCGGAATTCCTGGATGCTGCCGGCCCTTACGACTTTCGCGGCGGTCTCATCGGGGACAAAGCGACAACGGTCCTCTTTGACAACGCGAAACTCAAGCGCGCCGTCCCGGGTTTCCAAGCCACGGTCCGCTTCGAGCAGGGCGTACGCCGGACGATCGCCCATATCTTCGCCCATCCCGAACTGCAGCGCCCGGACCCGGCTTTCGATGCCTGGTGCGACCGGGTCATCGATGCCCTGGAGACGGCGAAGGCTTCGCTCCGTTGACGGTCCGTCCGCCCAAACGGGCCTTTCGTCGGAAAAAACGGGAGTTCCGGATACGGCGCTCCCGGTTTTTTCTTATCTTTAACCCGATTAATAACACGCGCGTATGAAAAAACTACTGTTTCTGAGTGTCGCATTGCTGTCCCTCGCAGCCTGCAGGCAGACCGCCCCGTCGGTCCATCCGGATTGGACCTACAACTCCGTGATGTATGAAGTCAATATCCGCCAGTTCTCGCCCGAAGGCACGTTCCAGGGCGTGGAGGCCCAGTTGCCCCGCCTGAAGGACCTCGGGGTGGATATCCTCTGGCTCATGCCGATGTACGAGATCGGCACCGAAGGCCGCAAGGGCACCCTCGGCTCCTACTATGCCATTTCCGACTACAAGAAAGTCAATCCCGAATTCGGGACGATGGAGGATTTCGAACATCTCCTGGCCGAGGCCCACAAGCTCGGTTTCAAGGTCATCCTGGACTGGGTGGCCAACCAGACGGCCCCGGACAACGTGTGGATGACCGAAAAACCGGACGATTTCTACGAGCGGGACTCCCTGGGCAACGCCATCTGGGAATATGACTGGACCGATACCCGCAGCCTCAACTATGACAACCAGGAAGTCTGGTATGCCCAGGACGACGCGATGCGCTTCTGGCTGGAAAAGGGCGTGGACGGCTTCCGCTGCGACGCGGCCGGCGAAGTCCCCGCCGAATTCTGGAAGGGCATCCTGCCCAAGATGAACGCCGACTATCCTGACATCTACCTCCTTGCGGAGGCGGAGCGTGACAACCTGGCCGATGCCGCCGAGACCTTCGATGCGAACTATGCCTGGGAGCTTCATCATCTCCTGAACAGTCTCGCCCAGGGCGGCAAGACGGTCGCTGACCTGAAAGACTACATCGCCCGTGACGCCGCCCGCTTCCCGAAGGAAGCCTACCGCCTGACCTTCACGTCCAACCATGACGAGAACTCCTGGTCCGGCACTGAGTTCGAGCGGGAAGGCGCCGCCGCAGACGCCTGCGCGGTCCTGTGCTTCACCCTTCCGGGCAGCCAGCCGCTGATCTATACCGGTCAGGAAATCGGCCTCTCCCGCCGTCTGGCATTCTTTGAGAAAGACCCGATTACGGACTGGAGCGCCAATGAATACACGACCTTCTGGAAGAAGCTTGTGGACCTCAAGCACGGCAATCCCGCCCTCGCCGCCGGCGAAAAGGGCGGTCCCATCGAGTACATCGATGCCCCCGACGGTGTCATCGCCTTCTCCCGCAAGGTCAAGGGCAACGAAGTCATCGTGGCTGCGAATTTCGGCGTGACTCCCAAACTGATTGTCGATCCGGGTCCTGTCGAGCATCCGGATGAGACGCCCGAAGCGGTGGACAACCGCCCCGTGACCGAAAAGGTCGTCACCGCTTTCATGAACCTGCAATCCGATCCTGTGGAGGTTTCCGTGCCCGTCGGACGCGGTTTCACCAACTGGTTCACCGGCGAGAAAGTCCCCAAGGGTACCTTCACGGCCACCCTTGCTCCGGGACAATATATCGTATTGACAAAATAGGCTTTTCGGAGGGATGAATGAAATCAGGAAAATGATGATGGCGACGGCCGTGGCCGCCGGGCTGACTGGCTGCCATGCGGCTTTCGACCCGGCGAAGATTCCCGATGCAACCCGGGAGGAGGTGACGCGCGTGGAACCGCTGAGCTGGTGGACCGGAATGAAGACTCCGTTGCAGCTGATGGTGCAGGGAACCGGTATCGGCGGCAAGGAAATCCGCATCGAAGGCGGGAAAGGGGTTGTTGCAAAGGCCCTCCATCAGGCCGCCAGTCCGGATTATCTGTTCGTCGACGTCGAGATCCAGGCCAATGCCGAGCCCGGAACGTACTACCTGGTGGTGGACGACGGAGAGAAGGAAGTCAAGTATCCCTATCTGATCCGTGAGCGGGAGAAGGGGAGTGCCGAGCGGGCGAGTTTCACGACGGCCGACCTGGTTTATCTCATCATGCCCGACCGGTTTGCTTCGGCTCGTTCCGGTAACGACCGGGCCTGGGACGGGGAGGCTTATGAGGACGGCTCTGCCGTTCCGTGGACCGTGCCCGAGACGCCGGACGTCGTGGACCGGCAGGATCCGGTAGCCCGGCACGGTGGTGATATCCAAGGACTTATCGACCATCTGGACTATATCGCCGACCTGGGTGCGACGGCTATCTGGAACACGCCGCTCCTGCTGGACAACCAGCCGAAGGAGTCCTATCACGGTTACGCCTGCGGGGATTATTACCACATCGACCCGCGCTTCGGCGACAACGCGCTCTACAAGGAATTTGTGGACCAGGCCCATGGGAAGGGGCTGAAAGTCATTATGGACATCGTCACTAACCATTGCGGCACGGCCCATTGGTGGATGGACAATCCGCCTTTCCCCGACTGGTACCACGTCACCGAGCCGTATATGCAGATGAACGCCCTGTTCTCCGTGTATATGGACCCGCACGCTTCCGTGAAGGACCGGGAGCGGCAGCAAAGCGGCTGGTTTGTGCCGTCGATGCCGGACATGAACCTGGATAACCCCTATGTGTTGAGGTATTTCCAGCAGTGGGCCGTATGGTGGATCGAGTATGCGGGCCTGGACGGCCTCCGCGTGGATACGTACCCCTATAATGAGCCCGAGCCGATGGCCGAGTGGTGCAAGGCGGTGCGCCGTGAGTACCCGAACATGAACATCGTGGGTGAATGCTGGGACATGAACATCCCGCAAGTGGCTTATTGGCAGGCCGGAAACCCCAACAAGAACGGTTTCGACAGCCATCTCCCCTGCATCATGGACTTCCCGCTCCAGCAGGCGATGCTCCGTGCCCTGACCGAGGACCAGGTGTGGTGGGACGAGGGTATGACGAGGGTGTACAGTGTTTTGGCACAAGATTTCGCGTACAAGGATCTCGACAACCTGATGATCTTCTTCGCCAACCACGACCACGCGCGGACGGGCGACGTGCTCCGGCATGATCCAGCCCGGATGCGGCTGGCGCTGACGCTGCTGGCCACCCTCCGGGGCATCCCGCAGCTGTACTACGGCGACGAGATGATGTTCTGCGAACGTCCGGGGTTCCATCATGACGGATCCAAGCGGATTGACTTCCCGGGTGGCTGGGAAGGGGATGAAGCCGACCTGTTTACGGAAGAAGGCCGCGCCGCGGCGGGGTATACTTCCGAGGCGGACTATACGGCTGCGGCTGGCTTGCACGACTACGCACGCGCCCTTTTCCGCTGGCGCAAGGGCTGCCCGGTCATCCACCACGGCAAGACGCTCCATTTTCTTTCCCGGAAGAACGTGGAAGCCGTGAACTACACCGACAATACCTATGCGTATTTCCGCTATGACGATACGGATGCCGTCTTCGTGTATATCAACAATACGGATGAGGAGCGCACCCTCGACTGGGCCCATTATGACGAATTCGTCTCCGGTCCCGTTACGGGACGCGACGTCCTTTCCGGCGAGCCAGTCACCCTTTGTGACGGCCTCGCCGTTGAGCCCCGTTCCGCCCTTATCGTTGAGTTTAAGCGTTAATTGACTGATTATGAGAAGATCGAGATTTCTCTTTTACGTCCTCGCGACCGTTCTGGCGGCGGCCTGCGGGACGAAGGCCCCGCAGATGCCGGCCGATGCCGTGTCGCTCCGCAGTCCGGACGGGCGGCTGGAACTGAAGTTCGCCGTCGTTGCGGGTGTTCCCGAGTATGCGTTGGATTTTGCGGGTCAGGCGGTCGTCCTGCCCTCCCGCCTGGGTTATGAATTGATCGGCCAGGAGAACCTGGACGGAGGATTCACCCTGAGCGAGACTGCGTTCAACTCCTTGGACGAGACCTGGGAACCGGTGTGGGGCGAGGAGTCTTCCATCCGCAATCATTACAACGAGCTCCTGGTCGAATTGAAGCAGAAAGCGGGGGCCGTGATGCAGGTGCGTTTCCGCCTGTTTGACGACGGCCTGGGCTTCCGGTACGAGTTCCCGCAGGAGAATGCCCTGACCTATTTCAAGGTCAAGGAGGAGCTGACGGAGTTCGCGATGACCGGCGACCACACGGCGTGGTGGATTCCGGGCGATTACGACACGCAGGAATACAACTATACGGAGTCCAAGTTGTCGGACATCCGCAAATGGTACGAAGGGATGCGGCTCGGCAACGCGTCGGCCGAAGGCTTTTCGGATACCGGTGTCCAAACCTCCCTGCAGATGAAGACCAAGGAGGGCCTGTATGTCAATATCCACGAGGCGGAAGTGTTGGATTATCCCACCACGAACCTGGACCTGGATGACAAGACGTTCGTGTTCCGCACCTGGCTCACGCCGGATGCCGAGGGCGTGAAGGGCCGCCTGCAGGCACCCTGCAAGAGTCCCTGGCGTACCGTGATGGTATGCGAGAAAGCCACGGATGTGCTGGCTTCCCGACTGATTCTCAATCTCAACGAGCCCTGCGCTCTGGAAGATGTGTCCTGGATCCATCCGGTCAAGTATATGGGCGTGTGGTGGGAGATGATTACCGGCAAGAGCGAATGGTCCTATACCTATGACTATCCCTCGGTACAACTGGGAGTGACCGATTACGCCGCATCCACGCCGCATGGCCGCCACGGCGCCAACAACGAGAATGTCCGCCGGTACATCGACTTCGCCGCGGAGAACGGCTTCGACGCCCTCCTCATCGAAGGCTGGAACGAAGGCTGGGAAGACTGGTTCGGCCATCAGAAGGACGCGGTCTTCGACTTCGTCACCCCGTATCCCGATTTCGACCTGCCGGCCCTGAACGCTTATGCGCACGAGAAGGGCATCCGCCTGGTGATGCATCACGAAACCTCCTCATCGACGGTCAATTACGAGCGTCACATGGAGGAGGCGTATGCACTGATGAACGAGTATGGGTATGATGCCGTGAAGAGCGGCTATGTGGGCAACATCATCCCTTACGGCGAGCACCACTACAGCCAGCCCCTCATCAACCACTACCTCTTCGCCATCAAGGAGGCGGCGAAGCATCACATCATGGTCAACGCCCACGAGGCGGTGCGTCCCACCGGCCTTTGCCGGACTTGGCCGAACCTGATCGCCAACGAGGCCGCGATGGGCAACGAGTACCGCGCGGGCATCAATCCCGGGCATACCACCATCCTTCCCTTCACGCGTCTCCAGGGCGGTCCGATGGACTACACCCCGGGTATCTTCGAAACCGACATGTCCGTCACGGCTCCCGGCCAGACCGGGAAGATGCGCCATACCCTTTGCAACCAGCTGGGCCTGTACGTGACCTTCTACTCGCCGCTCCAGATGGCGGCCGACCTGCCGGAGAACTACGCCCGCTTCATGGACGCCTTCCAGTTCATCAAGGACGTGGCGGTCGATTGGGACAAGACCCTGTACCTGGAAGCCGAACCGGGCGCTTACATCGTTACAGCCCGCCATCCGAAGCTCGCGACGCTGAACTCCGGCCGGCTGAGTGGAAAATCCAGCGTATGGGAGTTTGTGCACCCCGACGGCCGTCCGCATGACGTCTGGTACGTGGGCGGCGTCACGGACGAGAATGCCCGCGAAGTGTCCGTCAAGCTCGATTTCCTGACTCCCGGCCAGTCGTACGAGGCCATCATCTATGCCGACGCCGCGGATGCGGATTTCGAGACCAATCCGCAGGCTTACACCATTACGAAACAGACGGTTACCTCGGCCTCCGTCCTGGATCTCAAGATGGCCCGTTCCGGCGGTTTCGCCATCTCCCTCCGCTCGCTGTAGGTTCGGGTCTTTCAGCCGTATTATCCGTTATTTGATCCGGTCGCGGAAGAACTTCATGTACTTGCTGTTCCAGTCGCCGGGAATCTGGTGGGCCAGTTGCGGGTAGTAGAACATCTGCTTGTCCTGGACGGTCAGGTTGTTGTACGGGGCCGTGTTGGTGTGCGGCGGGCAGGTTCCGTCCTGCAGGCCGCTGCACGCGATGACGGAGCAGGTGATGCGCGTGGCCAGGTTTTTCGTGTCGAAATAGGACAGGAAGGTGTACATTTCCGCGTCAGTCATCGAACCCTTGTTCTTCAGGGCCACGTTCGCGGGCCAGTCCACGATGCTGAAGTAGTCCGGGAAGTCACCGAGGAAGGCCACGCAGGGAGCGATGGCCCGGAGCGGGTAGGGGCTCAGTGCGGCGGCGGCATAGGAGAATGCGCCACCCTGGCTGGAGCCTTCGGCAAAGACGTTGTCCATGTCGCTGGTCTCCCGCGTCGCCATGAAGCGGACGGCCTGGACGCAGTCCATGAAGGCGCCGCGGTAGTAGTAACCGTCGCGGTCGCCGAAGTTGAAGGCGAACCAGTCCCCGTAGGCGTTCACGAAATCCTTCTCCACACCGTCCTTCCGCTGGGCGGCCGTCCGGTTGTTGATGATCTGGCCGCGGGTGGACAGGTAGAACTCGGCGAACTCCGCCTTGGAACCGCCGGACGGGCAGTCCAGCTTGCCGCCGGGCTTGAGGTCGTCGTAGCCGAAATAGTGGATGAGGACGGGGTGCTTCTGGCCGTCCTGCGGTTCCAGGTAGTAGCCGTGGATGAGGACGGGGTCGCCCTCCAGACCATCCGGAATCGACTGCATCTCAACGAAATACACTTTCACCGCGCTGGAACTCCGGTCCGTAAGCTCGATGAGGGTTTCGTTCATTTCCACGTTCTCGAGCTGGGTGATGGTCGCGTCCCAGAAGGTGTCGAAATCGGCCTGTTTGTCGGGCGCGGAGACGATCTTTTCGGGAGATACGCCGAAGTTGAACATCCGGGCCGACCGGTTGTTGACATAGCAGGAAGCCTTGTAGAAGCCCGGAGCCAGTTCCTCGGGAACGGTCATGTCAATGTCCATCGACCCTTTGGCGGGCACCTCCGCCTCCTTGGTGAAAGTGGTCACTTCCTTTTTCGTGTCGGTGGCGATCCGGACCTTCACTTCCGCTTTCGCGGCGACCGGATTCGGATTCTCCACGTTGACGGTAAGCGTAGGCTTGCCGGAGAAAACCCAGTTGTCCTTGACGGGCACGGAGAGTTTGAGATCCTCCAGTTCAACAGGGTCCGGTTCCTTTTCAGGCTCGGGCTTGTTGCATCCTACCATCACGGCCGTCGCAAAGGCGACGGCCGTGAAAAGGCAAAACAGTTTCCTGGACATGGTCATTCCGCTTTGGCAAAGGTCAGACCCTGGATCTTGTTCCATTCACCGCGGGTGAAGTCCGGCATCACGACCGGCATGCTGCCATGGTTGATGGAAACCTCGGTCAGTTCCACGAGGGAGCTCCATTCGGCGGCGTCATACACATCCTGGTCCAGCGGCAGGCCGTGCTTGAGGCAGTAGATGAGCCGGTAGTCCATGATGAAGTCCATTCCGCCGTGGCCGCCCACTTCGCGGGCTTTTTCCTCCAACTCCTTGAGAATGGGGTGCTTGTACTGCTCCATGACGACGTCACGGTCGGCATCGGACATGTACTCTTCGGCATCCAGGTCATCGTAGGCGACGGGTGCCTTCACCAGGTCGGAACCCAGGGCGAGGCCTTCGTTGGGATACTTGTTCGCGAATCCCTTGGTGCCCGTCACCTGGTACATCCGGTTGTAGGGACGAGGGGTCACCACGTTGTGCTCCACGAGGATGGACTTGCCGTTATGGGTGCGGATGAGGGTGGAGGTGTTGTCACCGTTGGCGTACTTCGCCACGGTGCCCTTGCCATAGCGCTTGTCAGCCATTTCCTGGCCGGCGAAAGCGTCCGTGTCCATCGACACCAGGACTTCCATCCTGTCACCGCGGTGGATGTTGAGGTCCTGGCAGATGGGGCCGATGCCGTGCGTGGGATACACGTCGCCGTGGTGGTCCTTGTTGTAGGTCATCCGCCAGTCACCCTGGTACTGGTCCCAGTAGGGCTCCAGGTTGTGGCAGTAGGAACCTTCCACGTGGACGACCTCGCCGAACAGGCCCTGCTGGATCATGTTCAGGCAGGTGAGCTCGAAGAAATCGTAGCAGCAGTTCTCCAGCATCATGCAGTGCTTCCGCGTACGCTCGGAGGTGTTCACCAGGTCCCAGCACTCCTTGATGGAAGTGGCGGCGGGAACTTCGATGGCGACATGCTTTCCGTGCTCCATCGCATAGACGGCGATGGGGGTGTGGAGCTGCCAGGGAACAGCCAGGTATACGAGGTCGATGTCGTCCCGTTCGCAAAGCTGCTTGTAGCCTTCTTCTCCGCTGAACTCATACTGGGCGCGGGGAGCTCCCAGTTCTTCAAGGATCTTCTGCGCATTCTCCACGCGATCGGGCATCAGGTCGCAGAGGGCGACGATGGTGGCATCCTCGATGAAGGGGAAGCGGCGGACGGCGCCCGTGCCGCGGTCGCCCAGGCCGACGAGCCCGACCCGGACGTGCTCGATGGGTTCGGCGGCGAAGCCCAGCATGGACTGCTGGTCCGCCGGACGGGCGGGTGTGTTGTAGACGATCTGGTTGTCTTTGATAGTGTAGCCGTACTCGTCCTTCTTGGCACAAGATAGGGCTACGGCGGCGAGGGCCGCGAGTACTAACAGTTTTTTCATATCTGCGTATTTATTCAAGCAATGTGTTTATTATTATCCTACATATTTTTACAGGGGAAGCTCCTGTCCGAAGCGCTCCTTGCACACCTTCCGGACGTCCTCCAGGGAGGTGAAGGCTCCGGTTCCGCCCGCGGCGGTGGTGTTCACCGCGCCCGTGAGGTTGCCGGTTATCTGGCAGACTTCGGCCGGATGTCCTTTCACGAAGGCGCTGATGAAGCCGGAGTTGAAGCTGTCGCCGGCGCCGATGGCATCCACGACCTCCTTGTTCAGGAAAGCGGGGAGCAGTTTCCGGGAGCCGTCCTTCTTCACCAGCAGGGACCCCTTGGAGCCGCATTTCACCAGCATGATTCCGCCCAGGCAGGGAAGGACCTCGGCGATGGCGTCATCCAGCGAATCCTTGCCGGTAAGCGCGCACAACTCTTTCTCGTTGGGCATGAAAACCGTTACCTTGGGCAGCACCCTGGGATAATCCAGCGCCCATTTCTCCATCGGGTCCCATTGGGTGTCCAGCGACACCGTGCAGCCTTTTTCCGCCGCGAGGTCCAGTACCTGGTGGATGTCCCTCAGCAGGGCGCTCTGCATGAACAGGGAGGAAAGGTGGATGTGCCTGGCCAGGTCGAAGACGCTCTTGTCAATCTGGTCGAAACCCATCACGTCCATGGAGCCCTGATAGGTGAGGTTGGCGCGGTCTTCGCCGTAATTCATGCAGATGGTGGCGCCGGTGGGGGTGTCCCCCTCGCCGATGAACTGGGTGGCGACGCCCTTGGCTTCCAGGGAAGTGCGGACGAGCTGGCCGAAAGAATCCCGGCCGACCAGGCCCACGAAGCAGACCTTGCTGCCCAGGGCGGCCGCATTGGCGGCAAAGATGGCCGTGGAACTGCCCAGTGTGACGATCATGTCCTTGCAGAACTTTTCCTTGCCGATTTCCGGCTCCGATTCGATGCCGTTCAGGATGATGTCCACGTTGAGTTCGCCGATGGCTGCGATGTCGTACTTTTTCATGCTATGTGGTTTTATGTTGCAAAGATGCGAAAAAAACCGAAAATATTTCACTTGGTTTCGATTTATGGGTAAAAAAAGTATTTCGTTTTGTTTCGTATAAAAATATCCTTATCTTTGCCGCAACACTAATGCTATTTCAATGGATATTTACGATTCAGCCCAGGGCCGCCGTTCTGCCATCCTTCAGCTCCTGAAGGACGACTCTTCCGTCAATGTAAGCGAACTCAGCAAACGTTTCGGCGTTTCGGAAGTGACCATCCGAAAGGACCTCCGCATCCTGAAGGAGAGGAAGTTGCTGGTGCGGGTTCACGGAGGCGCCATCCTCGGAGCTTCCCCCATCAATGACGAGGTGGAGGAGCGGCACGTGAACTTCAAGAAATTGGTAAACGCGCGCGAGAAGGAGGCCATCGGCCGTGCCGCGGCTGCCCATATCAAGAACGGGGACACCATCCTCGTGGACTCCGGCTCCACCGCCCTGGAAGTGGTCAAGAACCTGCATCGTTTCGAGGATCTCACGATCATCACGAACTCCATCGTCGCGATGATGGAAGCATTGAAATACAAGCGTTTCAAGGTTATCCTGCTGGGCGGTTCCGTGCGTGAGAGCAGCCTCTCCATCGTGGGGCCGCTGGCGGAGAGCAACCTGAAACTTTTCTACTGTGACAAGCTGTTCCTGGGCGTGGACAGTTTCTCGGTGGAGACCGGCCTCTCCACCCCCAGCGTGGAGGAAGCCAGCACGAACCAGGTGATGATCTCCCGCGCCCGGGAGGTGATCGCCGTCTTCGATTCCTCCAAGGTGAACAAGCGTGCCCTCGCCTTCATCGCCGAAACCCAGAAAATCCATACGGTCGTTACGGACAATAACCTGCCCGCCAATGTGAAACGGCAGCTCAAGGCGATGAAGATCAATGTTGAAACGGTTGTCCTGTAAAATAATCGAAACTGTCTGAAACATTTTTAAAATATCTATAATATATTGAAACAGAGCTTGTTGCAGAATTACGGGCTCTGTTTCGATTTTTTCAATTCAAAATTTCAAAACACAAATCGAAACATTTTGCCGGATGTTTTATACATTTGCAAAGTTAGATACTATGTCGATGACACACGATTATAACACTTACAAGGAGATCCTTCAGCAGCCCAGGATGTGGTTGAAGACCTTGGATTATGTCCGTGCCCACAAGCAGGAGATCGAGGAATTCACGGGTAAATACCTCCGGGACGGCTATGAGATCATCCTGACGGGCGCCGGCACGTCGGCCTACATCGGCGACGCTTTGGAACCGGCCCTGTACACGACTGGCTTCAAGGGTGCGCACGCCATTGCCACCACCGATATCATCACCAACCCGCAGATGTACTTCGACAGCGACAGCAAGGTGCTGCTGGTGTCGTTCGCCCGTTCCGGCAACAGCCCGGAGAGCGTGGGTGCCATCAAGGCCGTGGAGAAGACCGCCGGTAAGGTGGCCCATATCTTCATCACCTGCAACAAGGACGGTCAGCTGGCCCGGACCAAGGGGGACAACATTCTTTGCATCCTCCTCCCTCCGGAAACCAACGACCTGTCCCTGGCGATGACCAGCAGCTATTCCACCATGCTGCTCTGCTGCTCGATGATCGCCAATATCAGCCGCATCGAGGAAGACGCCCCCCTCATCAAGGAGGTGGCGACCTGCGTGGAGAAAGCCATGTACAAGTATGAACCGGCCATCGAACGGCTGGCTTCGCGCGATTTCAAGCGCGCCATCTTCCTGGGCTCCGGTCCGCTGAAGGGCGTGGCCGAGGAATGCCGCCTCAAGCTCCAGGAACTCACCGACGGCGCCGTCATGTGCGCCTTCGACTCCTTCCTGGGCTTCCGCCACGGTCCCAAGGCCGTCGTGAAGGAAGACTCCCTGCTGGTGTATCTGGTCTCCCCGAATCCGGCGGTGCGTCGCTATGAGCTGGACCTCATCCGCCAGGTCAAGGCCAACAATAACGTGAAAGGCGTCCTGGTGGCCTGCTTCGAGAAGCCCGAGCTGGAGGAAGACAGCTACGACCTCTGCGTGGAAACCGGCATCACGCCTTCCATGCCCCCCTGCTACGGCTGCGTGAGCTATGCTTTCGTGGGCCAGATGCTGGGACTGTTCAAATCGATCGATACGGGGCTGTGCCCCGACACCCCTTCCGTTTCGGGCAATATTTCCCGCGTGGTGGAAGGTGTCACCTTATATAATTAGAACTATGGCAAAAACTGAGAATCTCCTTCACCGCATCGACCAGCTGGAGCGTGAGACGGGCATCCGCCGCACGATTTTCGCGGCCTGCCCCAACTCTCCGTCCGTCATCCGCGCCTCCCTGCGCGCCGCCAAGCGCAACAATGCGCCCATCTACTTCGCGGCCACCCTCAACCAAGTGGACTGCGACGGCGGTTATACCGGGATGACCCAGGAGCAGTTCACGCGGCTGGTGCGTTTCGAGACCGAGCGCGTCCATTTCACCGGTCCCGTGATCATCGCCATCGACCACGGCGGTCCCTGGCTCAAGGACCGGCAGCGTACGGAGAAATGGTCCGTGAAAGATGCGATGGACGGCGTGAAGAAGTCCTTCGAGGCGGCCGTCCTTGCCGGATATGACCTGATCCATGTGGATCCCACAGTGGACATCAACGTCCCTAAGGGGGAGATCATTGACATCCATCTGGTGGCCGCCCGCACCGTCGAGCTCATCGACCATGTGGAGCGTTTCCGCAAGGAAAAGGGCCTTCCCCCCATCTCCTACGAGGTGGGGACGGAAGAGGTCCACGGCGGCCTGGCGGACGAAACGACATTCGACACTTTCATCCATGATTTGAAAATAGGGTTGGTAAACGTTGGTTTGGGGGATGTATGGCCCTGCTTCATCGTCGGGAAAGTGGGCACCGACCTGGACACGACGGTGTTTGACGGTGAAGTGGCGAAGCGGCTGACATCCAAGGTACGTCCTCTGGGTAGCTACATCAAGGGTCACTATACCGATGATGTAGCTAACCCCGAGGAGTATCCTCTCTGCGGCATGGGCGCCGCCAACGTGGGTCCCGAATTCACGATGAGCGAGTACCGCGCCCTCTGCGAACTGGAGGAAGTGGAGAAGAAACTGGATGCGGAAGGCAGTATCGCCGTCCCGTCCCGGATGAAGGAAACCCTCCTGGAGGCTGTTCACGCTTCCCATCGCTGGGAAAAATGGCTCCACGAGGACGAGCAGGGGAAGGACCTCCACGAGCTTACCCCGGAACGTCAGGACTGGATCGTCGCCACCTGCTGCCGCTACATCTGGCAGCAACCGAAACCCCTGGCCGCCCGCGGCTTCCTGTTTGACAACCTGAAACGGGTCGGCATCGACGCGGAAGAGGTGGTCCTGGGCCGGATTGAACGTGACATGGACAAGTATTTCCGGGCCTTTAACCTCATTGGCCTGAACGATTTGTTATAGGCTCCGGCAACAATTGATTTATTTTTTTCATCTTATTATAGTTAATAACCAATAGATCTCGCCATGAGAAAAATCTATTCCTACCTGCTTGCGGTAATGGCCGCCGTCGCGCTCGCCATCCCTGCAACGGCCCAGAACATCACTGTCAGGGGCCAGGTTACGGACGCTTCGGACGGACAGCCCCTCATCGGGGCGGGTGTCATGCTCTCTGGCGGTAATGGTACCATTACCGACTATGATGGCAATTTCGTTATCCAGGCGCCCGCGAATGCGACAATTACGTTCTCTTCCCTGGGCTATGTCAGCGTGACGGAAGCCATCAACGGCCGCACTGTCATCAATGTGGCCCTCAGCCCCGACACCGAGGCCCTCGACGAAGTCGTGGTCCTGGGTTACACTACTCAGAAGAAGGCGGAACTTTCCAGTGCCGTTGTCTCCATGAGCGGAGAGAAACTTCGTGACGTGAGTACCCCCGACGTAGGTAACATGCTGCAGGGCAAGGTTGCCGGTGTTGTGGTCATGAACAGCTCCGGTCAGCCGGGTTCCTCCGCCGACATCCGCATCCGCGGTACCGGTTCCATCACCGCAGGCGCGGGTCCTCTCTATGTGGTGGACGGCGTCGCCGGCGGTTCCTTCAACCCCAACGATATCGAGACCATCACCGTCCTGAAGGACGCTTCCGCCACCGCCCTGTACGGTGCGGCCGCTTCCGGCGGTGTCATCGTGGTCACCACCAAGGCTGGCTCCGGGGACAAGACCACCGTGGAATTCAAAGCCAACGGCGGTATCAAAAAAGCCCTGATGGGTCGTTTCCATGCCATGGACGCTGTCGAACTCTACGAATACGAGAAGACGATGTTCAAGCCGGCCTATTTCAAGTCGCAGTACCCGGAAACCCTGATGGACCAGAACTTCGACTGGGTGAACAACTGTTTCAAGATTGGATTCGTCCAGGATTATTATGGCTCCGTTTCCGGTCGGGCCAACAAGGTGAACTACTTCGCCAGCGTGGATCACTACAACGAGAAGGGAACCCTTATCAATACCAATTACAAGAAGACTTCCGCCCGTCTGAACCTTTCTGCCCCCATTACGGACCGTCTCACCATGCATGTGCGTACGAGTTACGCCAAGTCCAATGAGCAGGGCAGATCCTCCTGGAGACTGTTGGAATATTCTTATTACGCCATGCCTTGGGACGTCCCCTATGTGATGGCAAAGGACGGAGACGGCAACTGGTATCAGACCAACGAGGTCCTCTATCAGACCGATGACAAGACTGCCCGTTCCGACGGTTACGGGGCCCGTGATGGAAAGTGGTGGACCCAAAACCCTTCCAACGTCCTGCACAGCGAGCAGTACAACTATTCTAAAGGCCATGGCGAGTCCCTTACCGCTGACTTGCAGCTCGTCTGGAATGTGACCGACTGGCTTACCCTTACCTCCACGAACCGTTACGATACCTCCACCTCCTACTGGGAGTCTTATGTGGATCCGCGCACTTATGACGGAGCGGCGACCGGCGGCGAACTGGAGAATACGAATGGCGAATGGAACGGTTGGGGAACCACCAACCTCGCCAAGTTCTTCAAGACCTTTGGTGACCACGATGTGAACGCCACTATTGGCTGGGAATACGGCGAAGGCTATTCCCGCAGCATGGGTGCGGCGGGAACCAGTTTTCCGGAAGGCCAGCGCGCCCTGTCTAACACCGTGATGAGTAAAATCTCCGGTTCCGACTACCACTCCCGCTCCTGGGCGGTCCTGGGCCAGGCCCAGTATTCCTATCTGGGTAAGTATATTTTCACGGCCTCCATCCGTTACGATGAAAGCTATAAGTTCGGACCCTACAATCGGGGCGGTTTCTTCCCTGGCGCCTCCGCCGCCTGGATCATCTCCAAGGAGAAGTTCATGAAGGACAACGGTTTCTTCAGCTTCCTGAAACTGCGTGCCGGTTACGGTAAGACGGGTAACGACAACATCCCCGCATTCCAGTATCAAGATACTTTCGCCCTCAGCACCCTGTATAACGGTAAGACGGCCGCTGTGCTCCGTCGTCAGGCAAACTTCAACCTTGGTTGGGAGGAAGCCTATATGGCCAGTCTTGGTATAGATGCTACGATCCGGAACAACTGGAACATTACGGTGGACGCCTACAATACCCTCAACTCCCGCATCCTTCTGGAGGCCCCGATGGCCCCTTCGACCGGCTTCTTCGCCAAGTTCGACAATGTGGGAAAGGTGCGGAACCGCGGTGTCGAACTCGCCATTGACGGTGCCATCATAAACAACAAGAACTTCGGCTGGACTTTTGGCCTGAACATGGGCTACAACCAGAACCGCGTTCTGGAACTTCCGAATCACGATGATATGGTCATGTCTCCCCAGATTCTCCGGGAAGGCCGGGACATTTTCTCCTGGTACATGCCTAAGTGGATGGGTGTCGATCCGGAAACCGGTGGCCCGCTGTGGGAGACCTTCATCCCAGAACTGGATGAGGCCGGGAACCCCACTTTCTACGTCGATGAGAACGGAAAAACCCAGGCCAAGATGGTCGCGTCGACGACCAACGACTATTCCAAGGCGACCCAGCAGATCGTGGGTTCCGCTTCTCCTTGGTTCAGCGGCGGTCTCAACATGGGCTTCCGTTACAGGAATTTCACCCTCAGCGCCACCGGCAGCTTCATCGTGGGTAACACCATCTACAACGAGGCCCGTGAGAACATGGACTCCGATGGTGGTTACACCAACCTGAACCAGATGTCCCTCAATAATGGTCTCGGATGGCTTCGCGCTCTCGATGTCGCTTCCTATGACAATGAGGAGGACAAGCAGGCCGCCATCGAGTACAACAAATCCGCCACGCATCCTTATGCCATCGGCGGCCGTACCGACAGCACCAATAAGTTGTCTTCCCGTTTCCTTGAAAACGGAAGTTTCTTCCGTCTCCGCAATGTCACCTTCTCCTATAACCTCCCTGCAACCTTCCTGAAGAGGATGAAGATGGGTGGTGGAAGGATTTATGTGTCGGGCGACAATCTCCTCACGATTTCCCGGTTCTCCGGTATGGACCCTGAAGTCAGCCTTAGTGACGTCGGCAGTGCCGGTGTTTGCGGTAAGAACTATCCCGTTCCGCTTTCTGTCGTTCTTGGCATTGATCTCAAGTTCTAAAAGATTCCGTCATGAAAAAGATATTTGCATTTTTAATCGCTGCGCTGGCCCTCGCGTCCTGCAAGATGGACTTCTACCAGTCTGACTCGATGACCTCCTCTCAGCTCAAGGACAATCCCGCATCGGCTGTTTATACCACCGACGGCATCTATTCCATGTTCAAGGACGCCATCGCGTACAAGGGAGAGAGCGAGGCATATCCGAATGGACGCAACCAGTATATGCGTCACTACTTTCAGATCACCGAACTGCGTTCTGACAATGTAACCATCTCCGGTGTTACCTCCGACCCGTTCATCCATCCTTATGACTATGCGGATGTTCCTACGGAGGAGAATATGTACTATACCTGGTGGATGGCCTATAAGATTATCTACGCCGCTAACTCCAACATCGACGCCATCGAGGCCGGTGCCTCTCCGGAAACCGACCATATGCTGGGAGAGAACTATTTCTTCCGCGCCCTCGCTCACTTCCATCTGGTGACGCTCTATGCCATGCCTTATGTGTGTGGTGTCGACAATCCGGGTGTCATCCTGCACCAGGGGATGGATTCTTATTCCAGTGAAACCGTGACTCGCGCCAAGGTCGGCGACGTTTATGAAGCCGTCGTGAATGACCTCAAGGAGGCGATTAAGTTCATGACCGACGGAGCGCCGCGCGGGGACCATTCTTATGTGTCCGTTGATGCGGCCAAGGCCCTGTTGGCCCGTGTTTATCTGTACATGGAAAAGAACCAGGAATGCCTGGACATCTGCAACGACCTGATGGGACATATTCCCGCCGTCGCGAAGAGTGGTGATTACGGTCTTCTTCCGTATGGCGATCTCAAGAATCCGGACCAGAGCCGGTATCCTTCCCATACCTATAATTCCGACGAAACCATCTGGTGCGTCAAAATGGATGTTTCCGACAAGTTCTTCGTGGATCACCCCACTTCATCCATCAGCTCCATGTATTTCAACAATGGAGACCAGGGTTGGGGAGAACACTACTGGAGCGATATCCTGATTGATCTTTTCCAGCGTTATCCAGAGGACAAGCGCTTTGCCGCCTACTTCCTGATGCCGAAGCCGACCAATGACGGCAAGCTGATGGTGACCTTCCCCATCAAAACGAAGGACACCAACAAGAACTGTTCAAGTGCGATCGTCAACGGTCTCACGCCCAAGGCGGACGGCTCCATTGAATTTACCTACGAGAAGAAGACCTACACGGCGGTTCCCACCACGGTGAACACCTATACCGAGTACTATGTCAACGATGCCGGTTTTCCGGGCATCAAGGTTGACGGCAAGGCCCGTGTGTTCGTCCGTCCCGACGGTGGCAACGTGGGTAAAGGCGGTGTGCGTGATAATGGTGGCCAGTATGCAATCTACTATAACACGAAGTTCGCTGGCCAGGACGGCCAGGCCATGCTCACCTCCCCGGTGTTCCTCCGTTGGGGTGAAGTGATCCTGAACCGTGCCGAAGCGGAAGCCAAACTGGGACAGGACCAGAAAGCGCTGGACGACGTGAACCTGATTCGCCAGCGTGCCGGTCTTTCCGGAGACGCCCTGATGACATCCTCCAACTACAAGGCCCGTGGTTACGACTCCATCCTCGACGTTGTCCTGGACGAGCGCCGCATGGAACTCTGTTTCGAGGGTCACCGCTATTTTGATGTCTTCCGCAATCGCAGGAAGATGGACCGCCGCTATGTGGGCTATCACGCGTTTGACTTCATCGACTACACCGACAAGCGACTGGCGCTTCAGATCCCGCTGGACGAAATCAACAGCAGCGGCATCGAGCAGAATCCCCGATAAATCGAATCAACGTTACCAATCATTATTAACCTTTAATCATTAAGCATTATGAAAAGAATCCTTTCTTTCCTTGCCTTGACGGCAATGATTCTCTCCGTCTCTTGCAAGAAGAACAACGATCCGAAAAAGCCGGATGACAAAAAAGATGAAGAGAAAGAGTATGTAGCGCCCATCACCCTCGACGGTGATTTCTCCGACTGGGCGAAGCTGGATGCTTCCAAGACGGCGTCCTGCACCCTGAAGGCTGCCGACACATGGGCTTATCCCGAGATCAAGTCCGCCAAAGTCTATGCCGACGAACTCTTCGTCTTTGTCTACATGGAGTTCAACACCGCCGTTCTGTCTCCGGAATCCGGCTCACATTTCGCGCTGTACATCAACGGTGACGGAAACACTGCTACCGGTGGTTACAATGGCCAGTGGGAGCAGGGTGAGACCCCTTGCATCGACGTCCTCGTCATGGGTACCTACTTCGATCCCGAATCCGGTGGTTGGATCAAGGATCTTGACTGCGAAGTCTATGCCTGGAACGGTGAGCCCAACACCGACGGCTGGTCTTGGGGTGACGTCGAAGTTGCTGACTTTGCCCAGGGCAAGTGCACCAACAAGGGTATGGAGTTTGCTCTGTCCCGTGACCTCTATCCTGCCGGCACCTTTGCCGACGAGTTCTCCATCGGCTTCCAGCTCCAGACCAACGGTTGGGATGCCACCGGCGCCCTTCCTAACGCTGAGCCGTCCGATTCCAACCCTAGCGGCAAGGCTCCGCTGCTGACCGTGAAGGTGAACAAATAGTTTTTTACTCTGGAAGGACATAGACTGCTTCGGGCAGTTCTATGTCCTTCTTTTTTATTGATACGGCGAATGAGACATTTCCACATTTTAATCGGGGTGGCCTGTATGCTTCTTCTGTCCGCCTGCCATCGGGAAGGAGCAGCCGACAAAGGCCTGGTAAAGGTTTCCTACACGGTAACGGACGAGCTGATCGCCAATCCGGAGCGTGGTATGTATTCCGGGACCAGTTTCAGTTCGGAAACGGAGAGTCCCATCACGCTGAGCAGGCTTACGGCGGAACATGCGCAGAAGCGGACCTTGTACATGCTGGAGTTCTGGCTCAGGGATTTCTTTGAGTCGGACATTTCGGAAGGGTATCTGCAGCTCATCCGTAAGAATTTGGAAGTCTATCGGAAAGGTGGCTCCAAGTGTATCCTCCGTTTCGGATATTCGAACAGCATCAAAGACCTTTCCCACCCTTATGAGAGCGCTCCCTTCGATGCGACCGAGGAGCAGATTCTCCGGCATATCGCACAGCTCAAACCCATTCTTCAGGAGTACTCCGACGTGATCTATGTCCTTCAGGCTGGCTTCATCGGCTGCTGGGGAGAATGGTATTATACCGATCACTTTGTCCAAGGGCCCGTCACCACAGAGGATTTCTTGCCCAGAAAGCGGGTTTGTGATGCCCTGCTGGACGCACTTCCCGGGGACCGGCAGGTCGAACTGCGCACCCCGGCATTCAAAATGAAAATGTACGGCTATACCCTGGCCGATACCATTACCCGCGCCGAGGCTCATCAGCCTACTGCGAAAGCACGCCTCGCCGGGCATAACGACTGCTACCTGGCCAGCGCTACGGACCAGGGAACCTTCAACGGCGGCAGTGATAAGGAGTATTGGAAAGCAGAAACCAAATATACCATCATGGGCGGAGAAACCTGCGACCTGTCCAATTTCTGCAAATGCGACAATACTCTGAAGAGCCTTGCCGAACAGCATTTCTCCTATCTCAACGTCAGCTATAACAAAGAAGTGCTGCGGTACTGGGAGAAGAATGGCTGCTACGACGAGATCAAGGCTCGCTTGGGTTACCGCCTTGCCCTTACGGAGGGCAGCTATACTGATAATCCCGCCGCCGGAAGCCCGTTCCGCGTTGTCCTGAAGATCCGAAACGACGGCTTTGCCTCCGTGATGAACCCTCGCGATGTGGAACTTGTCCTTGCGGGTAAAGACGGGAAGGTCGTCAAGACTTATCCGGTCAGTTCCGACCCTCGTTTCTGGATGCCTGGAACCACAACGGTTGTGGACCAGACCATCAACCTTCCTGAGGGTCTGTCCGGTGAGTACACGCTGTCTCTGAACCTGCCGGATCCCGCCGAAAAACTGCGCGACAATCCGCTTTTCTCCATCCGCCTTGCCAACAAGGATATCTGGGATGAGGCAACCGGATTCAACATGCTTCGGACCATCACTCTTTAGTCCTTTTCGCCGGCTATGAAACGTTGGTTGTTCTGCCCTTTGGTTCTCTTGGGCCTGATGGCCTGCAGCTCTCCCGCTGACCAGGATTCTCCTGTGGACAAGGAGACCACGCCGCCAGATCCGGAGTTTACGGTTTCGGGCGTTCCGGAAGAGGCGGTGAAGGCTTACGAATCGTTTATTCTCACCGTTTCATCCCAATCGAAGGGTGCCATTGATTTCAAGTCCGACCGTCCTGACGTAGCCACCATCGCTCTGGCGGCCAGACGGCAGTACAAGGTGTCGGCCAAAGCCCCCGCGCAGGAAACTCCGGTAACCATCACTTTTGTCCAGACCGCCAAAGGGGAGTATCCCGAGGCAAGGAAAGATGTTCGTTTCACCGTGTTGCCGGAATCGACGGAGGTCGGACCGACGGCTCCTTCCGAGCATCATCCGGATCTGGAGGGTGTGAAGGTTATTTTCACGGAGTCCACGGCACCCTTGGTCAATCCCGAACGCGGCCATTACCGGGCCCGGAACATCTACAAGCCTTCCGATGAACTTAAGGCTTCCGAAGTGAAGGCTCAGCGTACGGCTGGATATACACTGTGGTATCTCGGCTTCTATCTGACCGATTTCATGAGGGGAAACATTTCGTCTGATTTTCTGGATACATTCCAGGCCAGCATGGACGCCCTTCGCGAAGGAGGAGCCAAATGCGTATTGCGCTTCGCATATAGGGATTATCACAACGACAAGGATGAGATGGATCCCGATGTGGACATCGTGCTTCATCACGTAGAGCAGCTGAAACCGCTCCTGCAGCGGAATGAGGATGTCATCTTTGTCCTTCAGGCCGGCTTCGTAGGTGCTTGGGGCGAATGGTATTACACCTCCCACTTCGGCTTCAATCCCAGGACGGATGCTGACTATCTTCCCCGCAAACGGCTGACGGACGCTCTGTTGGACGCCCTTCCCATATCACGGCAGGTTCAGTTACGTACGCCGCAGTTCAAGATGCGCATGTACGGCCTTTCGGTCCAGGATACGCTCACGGCAGCCACGTCCCACGACGGCAGCCCCCTCTCCCGCTTGGCCGGTCACAACGACTGCTTTGGCGCTTCTGAGACAGATTACGGTACTTTCGACAACGAAACCAAGGACCGTGAATTCTGGAAAGCCGAAACGCGCTACACTATCATGGGCGGGGAAACCTGCGGCCTGTCGGATTACTGCACTTGCACCGCCTCCCTGAAGGACATGGCAGACTACCACTGGACCTACCTGAACAAGGATTATCATTCGGATGTGCTCAACCGTTGGAAGTCTTCAGGTTGTTACAACGAAGTCGTGAGCCGGCTGGGCTACCGTCTGGTCATGACGGATCTTTTCTACGCCCGGGATTTCGCTGCGGGGAAACCTTGCTCCGTGACCCTCCGTTTCTACAATACGGGCTTCGCTGCCCCCATGAATCCGCGTGATGCCATTCTGGTGTGGGAAACGCCGGATGGGGAAAGGGTAGAAACGTCGCTCGACAGTGATCCACGGACCTGGCAGCCTGGTTATCATACGGTGGCGGGAAGCTTCACTCCTTCCACCTCCAAGGGAACCCTGTATCTGAAACTGTCCGATCCGCTCCTCCGCGAGCGCCCCGAATACTGCATCGCCCTTGCCAACGAGCAGGTCTTCGATCCCGGTACCGGGTTGAACAAACTGTTTGAAATCCAATAAATCCAGAATCAACGATGAAAAAGATTGCATGGCTTCTTGCAGCGATGACCTTGTTTGCGCTTTCCTGTAGCAAACCTGGCCAGAATGACAAGAAAGAGGACAAAAAGCAGGACGAGACGGAAGCCCCCATCACCATCGACGGTGATTTCACCGACTGGGCTGACCTGAAAGGCGCCGTATCCGCAAGGAACAGTTCGGAATCCCTTTGGGAAGCGGTCAAGGAACTGCGTGTATACGCCCAGGGAGACTATGTCTATTACTACATCCGTTTCGACAAGGAAACGATGAAGGAGTTTTTCGAGGCCAATGATACCTTCCCCGCCCGCGTGAACCTCAATACCGACGGGGAGTTCTCTTCCGGCTATCAGAATTATTTCCTTCAGGGCTATGACTTCATCATCGAGATGTCCCTCGGAAACGGTGCCGGCGGCTGGGCTACGGCTGAGAACGGTACGCTCTGTCAGCGCATCAACGACGGCTGGTCCGAACTTCTGGGAGAGAACAGCGGCCTTACCATCGGTAAAGGCAACGGGTATGAGTATGAGTTGATGCTGGATCGCACCATCTTCAACGACGCGGTGGCAAAAAGCGCGGTGCCCATGCCTATGGGGGACACATTCCAGACCAGCATGCGCTTTTATGAGACTTCATCTTCCGGCAAATGGGAGGAACTCTCCAACATGCCCAACGCTGACGGCGGTTACGGAAACCTCCTGGAAGTAACTTTCTCCAAGTAGTTTTTACATGAGGCGGATGGTGTCCATATTCCTGTTCCTGACGCTCTTTGCGGGGTGCCGGGAGGCGGGTGTGCAGGATTTCTGGAGGACCCACAGCATCGATTACAGCGATGTCGATGCGGCACAGGACCAGTTTGCCATCTTCGCTGAGAAAGCCGTGGCGGCCCCGGAGGCTGATGCCCTTGCCGCTATGGATGTCCTTTTTGACAGACTGAAAGAGGACGAAGTTGCTTATTATCTCTATACCGACTGGGTTGACGACGCTTTCTACCATCTCCTCTCACCCTGCCGCAATGCTGCGGTTTTTGCGAAAGCCGTGGAGCGGATGGTCGCCGACGGGATCCTGTCCGAGGGCGAGTGCGCCCCCTATCTCCAGAAAGCCGGTTGGATCCAGTACAATCAGGAAGGCGCTCCTGCCACCCTCCCCGGTGTCGTGCCGCAAGGCATGCGTACCGTGGTGCTGGTCCTCGACCTGGGCTGTCCTTCCTGCCGGGAAGCCCTCACGGTCTTGGCCGGCAAGCCGGAATGGGCCGACTGTCGGCATGTCGCCATCGGCTGCGGATCGGGAGTCCGTCCCGACATCCCCGGATGGGAGTATTTCTTCCCTGACAACGCCACGGACATTTTCGATCCGCATCTTACGCCTGTCTATTTCGTGGTTTCCCCTGACGGAAAGGTGGAAATCCCGTATACACTTGCCCTTTAGAGACCTATACCATGAGAATGAACGTCTTTTCCATCCTTTCTGTTGCTACGGCCGCCTTATTTGTGTCGTGCGGTCTATCTTGCACGAAGATCAAGGATGATCCCAAGCAGGAAGTGGTGGATCCTGATCCTACTCCGGTCGATTCCCAGCCGAAACCTACGGGCCCCCAGCCCGGAACCTATACCTTCGTCGCATCGCCCCTGAAAGGGAAATGGGAGGCGGGAGACAAGATCTATGTGCACGGTGCTTATGGACCTGCCGCGCAGATGGTCACGCTTTCGGCTTCGGACATTTCATCGGACGGCCGGACGGCCAGTGCCAGACTGGATGCCGTCACGGAGTATCCCGCGCAGCCAGACGGACTTTATGCTGCCTGGCCTGGTGAGGCGGTCATCGGGGAAGATGGTATTACGGAGGGAACAACGGGGTTTAATCGCACGGACGGGCTCCTATCCGTCGCCTACCTCACCGATAACCGTTTCGAGTTTGTCGACGCCTCCTCCGGCCTTTCCTTTTCGGTATCGGGGTATTCCCGGTTCGTGCTCGCCGGTAACCAGCGTCCCGGTCTCCGCTTCACGGACTATGAAGTGGAATTCACCTCCCTTATCGAGTCCTTCTATAACCGGAAAAATGACGGGTATCCCTTCCTGGAGGGAACGGTCACGGATGGGAAGGTCCTACTTTGGTTCCCCGGCAACCTTTCCCTGAAGGAGGGGTTGACGCTTTATTTCGGAAATGATGGAACCTGGCCTTTTTCCTATGTCAAGGCGGGCGACATCAAGTTGACCGCTGGAAAAATCGTCGATCTCGGAGATATTACATCTGCACTGGTGCCCTATGACGGACCTGAGCCCAGGATGCCGGAAATCGGGAATCGCACCAAATATGCCGTTAAATTCAATGAACTGTCGGGCCTCTGCCTGAGTGAGGACGGCAGTTTCCTCTGGGGACTCGGAGACGGCAGTGAAATCGTCCGGCTTTCTTTTGAGGGAGAGGTGCTGGAAAAGGCGAGTCTGAAGACCACGAGCGGCTCTTCCATTGACTCGGAAGCCATATCCTTGAATTATGATACCGGAGATCTTCTGATCGGCGGGGAGCCTGCCAGTGTGTGCAACATCCCAAAGGACAAAATCGGCGGTATTTTCAGTTCAAGTACGTTCAAGGGCGTCGATGCCCTTTTCAAGATCGACGACGCGAAGGGCTTCAGTAATGCCGGCCTGGAGGGTCTCACCTATTACAAGGACGGATTGGCCTATGCCGGCACGCAGACCGGTTCTTACCTCTACCTTTGTGACTTGGCAACCGGTGAGGTGAGATGGAGGAAGGATCTGCGGACAATCTTCCCGGCCATCACCGAAATCGCCGACCTCTGCTATGATCCGCTGACGGACTGGCTGTGGATCATCGATTCGGAGTCCCGGTATTTCTTCGCCTTGACCGGCGATGCTGAAACCTTGCTCGGTTCCTATTCCACCTTCCAGAAGGGGAAGATCGAGAATCCCGAATCCATCTGTGTAGATCACGCCCACGGTTGCATCTGGGTGGGTGACGACTACGGCTCCACTTCCTATTTGTACCGTTTCGATTTCACCGGCCTGGACGAGGCCATCATTCCCGCCGAATAAAATGAATAAGTTCGCCCTCTCCGCCCTTGCCGTATCCCTGCTGGCCGTCTCCTGCAAGCAGAAGGAGAAAGAGGCCGCCCTGCAGTATTATGCCACCCCGCACACCTACGACATCGTTTCCGTCGCGGAACCGCCGCAGGACAACGAGGTGCGCAACATCATCTTCATGATCGGCGACGGCATGGGCCTGGAGCAGGTCAGCTGCGCGTGGGTGCTGAACCACGGCAAGCTGAATCTGGACAACATGACCCACGTGGGTCTGTCCCGCACCTGGTGCACCAATGAGCTCATCACGGACTCCGGAGCGGGCGGAACGGCCCTCTCTTCGGGCAAGAAGACGGCCTACAGCCATGTGGGTACGGCGCCGGACAGCACGGACATCCCTTCTATCCTGGTAAAGGCCCGGGAGCTGGGCAAGAAAACCGGCGTGGCCGTCACCTGCCACTTCGCCGATGCGACCCCTTGCGATTTCTGCTGCCACAACGAGTACCGCTATAACCAGGAGGACCTCATCGCCGATTATGTGGAATGCGGCGTGGACTATCTCTCCGGCGGCGGTCTGGACTGGTTCACCGTGAAGCGGACCGACGGGCGTGACATTACGAAGGAAATGGCTGCGGCAGGCTATACCGTGGCCCGTACGGAAGAGGAACTGATGCAGGCGGAACTGCCGGTCATCGGCATCCTGGCCCCGGATAACCTGCCCGTGGCGATGGAGCGAGGCGACCTGTACCGCCACACCGTGGCCCGCGGACTGGACATCCTGTCCCGTGAAAGCGGCGAAAAAGGCTTCGTGATGATGCTGGAAGGCTCCTGCATCGACGACTGGCTGCACGGGAACGACATTGCGAAGGCTATGGAGGAACTCCTGGACTTCGACCGTACCCTGGGTGATGTCCTCCAGTGGGCGGCCGCCGACGGGCACACCCTGGTAGTAATGACCGCCGACCATGCCACCGGCTGCCTTACCCTGCAGGACGGGAATCTGGAGAAAGGGGAGATCGGCGTGTTCTTCGCCAGCGAAAGCCATAACGGCATCGCCGTTCCCTTCTATGCGTGGGGCCCCGGCTCCGCCGCTTTCACCGGCATCCGCGAAAATGACGAATGGGGACGTCTTGTCGCCTCCTTTGTTTCTCAAAACGAAACCAATTGAAACGTTTTTTATCCTATTAAATGAAACAAAAGCTTTCAATTGAAACGTTTAATTCATTATATTTGCCAAGTAATCACTTTTAGTTGCACTATGAGAATCCGTTTATTTACGCTGCTTGTCATTTTTCCGATGCTATTCTGTTGCACAAAGCCGGAAGAGGGAAGTAAAGAGAAGCAAGAAGAAAAGGAAAACGTAGATCCTACGCCCGTAACTCCGGTCAATCCGGAGGATGACGACCTGGCTCCCCAGGTCAAGGACGGGGATGTCATCCTGGTCACCAACGAAACAGTGGAAAGATTCCTGACGGAGGTGACATATCCGGAGAACAATTACACCGAGACCCACCTGCTGGATGAGGCCTATCAGCCGACCTGTCCCGGCAAGTATGACAAGCCGCAGTCCTTTACGATCCGCTGGACCGCCGACAAATCGGCCGGGGATCCGGTCGCCCGCCTGTGGGAGGATGACGGCTGGAGTCGTGAATACACCAACCTCGTTGCTGAAGATTACTATCTGACCATCTCCAACCTGCGCCCCAATGCGAATTATCATTTCGAAGTGAAGGCCGGTGGCAAGGTGCTTACTTCCGGTGCCTTCAAGACGACGGGACATGTCCATCAACTGTTCTTTTCCTCGGGAGTCCGGAACGTCCGTGACCTGGGTGGCTGGATGACAAAGGATGGGAGTAAGACCGTCAAGTACCGCAAGATTTACCGCGGTGGCCGGCTGGAGAAGGGCAAACTCGTGACCAGCGGAAAGAAAGATATCCTGGCGGAGGGCATCAAGGCCCAGTTGGACCTTCGTGGAAAAAGCGATGTGCTCAGCGAAAGCCCCATCGAAGGCATTGAATTCTGCGCTCCGGTTATCGAGGAAGGTTATACGCATTTGCTTCGGAATGATTCGGAGAAGGCAAAGCAGTGCATCGAGTTTATCATGAAGTGCGTCCGCGAGGACAAGCCTGTCTATTTCCATTGCTCGCTGGGACGTGACCGCACTGGAACGATTGCCATGCTCGTTCTGGGCCTCCTGGGCGTGAACGAAGGGGATATCTCCAAGGAATACGAACTTACCCAGTTTGCTCCTCATGGCTGGGCTACATCCGACGGCGAGAAGACCAAAATGACCCGTAAGGCGGATTATGCAAGTGCTGCCAGGTATATCTGGGCTCTGGCCGGTGAGGACGGAAGTTTTGCGGACGGCGTTGAGTCCTATCTCCTCACCATCGGCATTTCGCAGGAAGAGATTGATGAGTTCCGCAGCCTGATGTTGGAATAATTCGGATTTTTTACAACAAACGACGAATAATCAATTAATCACAGATACCCATGAAATCATTAGCTAAGTATTTGTTCATTGCTACGCTTTCCGCGTTTGCTTTCGCCTCCTGCGATAAAGTTCCGGAAAATGAGATGCTAAATCCGAAGGGCACTCCCGTCCAATTCACTTTCTCGGCAAAAACCACTTCTGAAACAGAGGCTACTCTCAAGGTCGTTTCCAATGTTCCTGTCCCCGCCGACGTTGCCATCGCCCTCGCTGTGGATCCCACTTCCACCATGAAGTCCGGCATGTCCTTCCCCTCCGAGTTGGTTATGAAAGCCGGCGAAAGCGAAGTGACCGGAAAGTTGGTCATTGACAAGGACGCCCTTGTCCCCGGTACGACCACGACGGCGAAGCTGGCCGCTTCCGTTGCCGGTGTGGTTTTTGGCTCCGCCTCAGCGAACACCATCACCATCGAGCCGAAGGAAGAGCCCAAACCCGAACCCACCGGTGATAGTGATATCAAGATCGACGGTGAATTCTCCGATTGGGACGACGTGAAGACCGTGCTCATCTCCGAAGACGAATCCAAGCCGCTGAAGGCCTTCAAAGTGGCCTTCGACAAGGAATACATCTACTTCTATCACAAGCGGAACAACGATCCTGCCATGTGGGGCGGCGGTTATTACTACTTCTTCGTCGATACGGACAACAATGTGGCTACCGGCCCTGCCGACAGGGACAATCTGATAGGGCTTGACAAATGGATGTACCTATATTTCTTCCTGGGTTCCTCCGAAGCTCCCGAGATTCCTGATGCTCCGGCTGGCGCTATTGAAACAGATGAAGAATATACGTGTGCCGCGAACGCTCTCGCTGGTAAGATCTCCGAGGATGTGGTGGAGACGGAAATCCGTATTCCTTTGGCCGATTTAGGCATTACGTACGGAAGCACCATCAAGGTTTACACCTCCGGTAACAAAAGCGCGAGCAACCTGAGGAGTCAGCCCATCGTCGTGAACGTGGGTGGCGAGGCCCCGAAGCCTTCTTTTGCCGTCGATGGAAACTTTGATGAATGGGAAGATATCGAGGGTGTCAGCAATGGCAATTATATTCAGTTCAAGGTCGGTTCCGACGAGGAAAACCTCTATTTCTATTCCTATAGAGGGCTGGGCGGCAGATACTCGGCTCTCTGGGGGGGCGAAGGTTATCTCTACCTAGGGTTCGAACTGGATGGTGACGAAACCAATGGCGTGGAACTGAACGGTAACGGCATGTACGATTTCATCGGCTTCTTCTTCCCTTATGGCGGTACAGCCGAAGCGCCCGCCATCATCGAGACACCTGGTGAAGGTGGCGGCTGGCTCCCTGAGGAATTCACGCTCGCCAACATGAAATGCAAGGGTGTCGCCAATGACGAGGGTGCCTTCATCGAGTACAGCATTCCTCGTGCCGACCTCCCCGCCATCCCCAATACCACCATCAAGATCACATCCTGGGGTAACAAGGATATGAACAAGGTTACGATTGACTGCAGACTGTAGTCTCTGTCCATGCATGAAGAAGCGTGACCGTAACGGCCACGCTTCTTCATATAAGACGACAAGGAAAATGAATCGGAAAAAGAATACTTGGCTGCTGTATGCCCTGGTGACGATGATTACCTGGGGCATCTGGGGCGCTTTTAGCGACCAGACCACCCTTCCCAAAACGCTGGTCTATGTCGTGTGGGCCCTGAGTATGGTTCCCTGCGCCCTGGCGGCGCTCATTAACATTAAATTCAAGATGGACGTGCGCCGCAAGCCGGCGCTTCTGAGCCTCGCCGTGGGCCTGCTGGGTGCCGGCGGACAATTGGTGCTGTTCCTGGCCTTGGATTACGCGCCTGCATATCTGGTGATGCCGATGATTTCGGTGGCGCCCATCGTAACGGTCCTACTCTCCACTGTTTTTTTGAAGGAAAGGGTCAGCAAGCTGGGTATCCTGGGTATTGCCCTGGCCTTTGTCGCCCTTGTGTGCTTCGCGCTTCCGGACAATACAGACGGTGCAGTTAAAAGCTGGATTTGGATCGTGTATGCCTCGGTGGTCTTCATCTCCTGGGGTATCCAGGCCTTCGTGATGAAACTGGCGAACAATTCCACGCCGGACGCTGAGAGCGTATTTGTGTACATGGCCATCGCGGCCGTGCTGCTCATTCCCATCGCCCTGGCAATGGGTGACGGTTCCTGCATCACCTCGCAGGGATGGGGTGAGCTGGGCAAGGTCTTCGCTGTCCAGATCCTGAACGCCATTGGTGCCTTTACGCTGGTATATGCGAACCGGTACGGCAAGGCCATGATCGTGGCTCCGCTGGCCGACGCCTGCGCCCCGGTCATCATGTGCGTCATATCCCTGATCCTGTATTCCGCCATCCCTACGGTGCCGCAGATCATCGGTATCGTGGCGGCGATCAGCTGCGTGTTCATTTTCAGCCGGGAGTAAGCGATGAAAAGATTCATCCTTCTTCTGGCCCTGGTCCTTGGCTCCTGTGCCTGCAGGGAAACCCCTTCGCCTGTCCCGACGGAGGAAAGTGTCCGGGTTCCCCTCCAGTCTTCCATCACCCATGTGCAGCCGATGACGGGTATCGTCCTGTGGAATACCAGCAGCGCCGTGAAGAAGGACTATGTACAGCTGGAGTATTCCTATATGCTGTACAATGACGTGTGCAAGGAAAAGGACGTGTTTGACTGGACGCCCATGGACAAGCTGCTGGAGACGGCGGCTTCCCGCGGCCACCAGGTCGTGGTGCGTTTCCGTTACACCTATCCGGGTTATGCCAGCGCCGTACCGGACTATATCAAGGAATGGCCGGGCTATGAGGCCCGGTGGGCCAAGGCGGATGGCCGGCCCAAGGCGGACACGGAGTATCCTGACTGGCGCTGCGAGGAATTGCAGCGTTTCCACATGGAGTTCCATCGTCGTTTTGCCGAGCGGTACGACCAGGATCCCCGGTTGGCTTTCGTGGAAATCGGTTTCGGCCATTGGGCCGAATACCACGTCTATGACGGCCTGTTTATCAGCGGTCAGACTTTTCCCTCCCATGATTTCCAGGCGGAGTTCCTGCCCAAGATGGATGAGTGGTTCCAGCATACGCCCTGGCTTTTCTCCATCGATGCATCAGACAGCAAATACGCCCCCTTTCATAAGAAGAAAGAACTACTCGACCTGAACTTCGGCAACTTCGACGATTCCTTCATGTGTGAAGACTGGGACGGTTACAACTGGGACGGCTGGAAGTTCTTCGGCGAAGACCGCTACAAGAAAGCCCCCGCGGGCGGCGAGTTCAGCTACTACTCCGACTATGACCAAAAGCATGTCCTGGACAAGGAAGGCATGTACGGACGGGTGTTCGAAGATGTGGTGGCGAAGGTCCATATGACGTTCATCATCGGCAACGACCAGCCCGGGAAACAGACCCCGGAGCGCATCGCCGAGGCTGCCATGTCTATGGGATACCGGTTTGAAATCCGGGATTTCCAGGTCAAGGAAGGGGAGGGCGCGTCTGTCCTCATCGCCAACGTGGGCGTCGCTCCCATTTACCGTTCTGCCTTCGTGGAGGTGGAAGGCGTCCGCGGAGACTTCGACCTCCGCACCCTGATGCCCGGCGATGAAGCCTGGGTCACCATCCCCTGCAACGCCACGTCAGCCTCCCGTCCCTCTATCGCCTGTGATCACCTGGTCCCCGGCCAGGAGATCCAGTATCAAGCCGATGTGAAATAGCAGGCCGTGGAATATACGTGATTTGAAAAGGAGCCGACTCGAAGTCGGCTCCTTTATTATGGGTTATTGGCGTTGTTTGAAGTGGTGTGTCAAAGTGGTGCCGACGTTGACGGAATGAACTTTCAAGTCTGGCTTGTACACGGGAAACGGCTTTCACCGCCATTTCTCTGCTCAAATCTCCCGATATTCAGCCATTATGCTATTTTCCCCGAGACTTGTGCTTCAAATCACCTTTCCAGGTCAGATTCATGGTACAAGCCAGACTTGTACACCCAAGAAGTGCGCCTGAGGGTGTATACTGGACGTTGGGTGCAATGATCCCATGACACCGCTTTACTCCAATGTACACTGCTCCAGTGTGCAAGGGAACCACGTTTCGTGAATGATTTCATGCACACTCTTCCGGATAATCATCATTTTGGACGGTTTAAGGGGAGCAGTGTACACAATATCAGTCCTCCATTTATTTGCTGATGTACACAGGTGCAGCGTACATATCTGGAGGCCTTTGTTTCAGACACTATGTAGATTGTCAAAAGTGGTGTCAAAAGGAGCACCACCCTTGACGAAAATGGGGGGGGTAAAATGACAAAAGTGTGTCTGTTCCCGACACCACCTCTAGCACCTTCTCGATGAAAATAACATACTTGAGTGGATGAGGGAGGAAGGGAGTACTCTCCCGGAGGACTCCGTTCCGCTTCGCTCCACTCCGGCCCCTCCCATTGTCTCCTGCGTCCCCGCCATAGGCGGGAACTTGTATCCAACGGGCCCCTCCCCCTACCCGTGTCCGGGGGTGGACACGCCTCCGGGAGGGTACTCCCTTCCCCCCTCAGCACGGCTGAGGGAGCATTTCATGGCCAAAACGTTCCCTGAGGCGTGCTCGCACCCGGAGATGCATCAAGAACAGAGGGTGACCTTAAATCAAGATTGACTTTTGGGTCACCCTCCTTTCTTGTGCGTTTGTCGGATCAGGCCACTTTTTTACCAGTTCTTCCGGTCGAAGGTCCAGTCGGGGTAGAAGGCCTTGCCGTACTCGTCGTTCAGGAAGAGGGCGGAGTCGCCGAGGAGGCCCTTCAGCTGCCAGTTGAGCCACATGCGGGCCACGACGGCGAAGGCGCCGGCGTGCTTCTCGTAGTAGGTGCCGTGGTGGCCGTCCAGGGTGGAGATCTTCACGACCGGGAGGTCCTTGATGCGGCCGTAGTCGCCGTTGGCGTTCTCATAGGCCACGTCGGCCGTGCCACCGTTGATGTACAGCATCGGGGTGTGGAGGTTAGCGAGGGACTCTTTGGAGGCACCGCTCATGGCCATTTCACCCATACCGGAATTGAAGATCATGCAGGTCTTGATGCGGGGGTCGTGGGCCACGGCCAGCACCTGGGCACCGCCGCAGGACTGGCCCATTGCGGCGACCTTGTCCAGGTCCACCAGGTGATAGTAGTCGCTGGTGATGTCGGCGTTGCGGTCCGTGATCCAGTCCATGGCTTCCAGCAGCTGGCGGGCATAGGTGCGGAACGGGGCCGGTTCCTGCACTGCTTTCTTGCCCTTTTTCTTCTTTGCAGCCGCCTCGGCGGCCTTTCGGGCCGCTTCCTGCTCCGCCGCACGGGCGGCCAGTTCGGCCTCCGTGTAGGGAGTAAGCCGTTCACCATTGCCCATGATGGCCACTTCCTTCGTCTCCGGGTACCAGCCTCTCACGACGCCTTTCCACTGGGCGTAGAACTTGTCGTCTGGCATGTCCTCATAAGGGCCGATGGCGAGGACGAGGTAGCCATAGGAGGCGACTTCGCTCAGGAGGCGGCTCATTTCCAGGTTGTTGTTCGCGCAGGCGCCGTTGGCATACAGCAGCACGGGGATTTTCCCGTTCTTCTCCACGTAGCCGCGGAGGTCCTTCGGACGGTAGATCGTGTGGGTGGGAAGGGTGGCATCGCCTACGGCGACAGATTTCCAGGGACCGGTTCCGCCGTTTTCGATGACCTGTTCCTGTTTGGTCTGCGAGAGGCAGACGACACCTGCGGCGAGGAGCGCCGCGGCAAGGGCAAAGATTCTTTTCATATGCTTGGGTTCAAGGTTTTCTTCCGCAAGTTACGTTTTTTTTCGTAGCTTTGTATGCTATGATTGATATCCTCTGTAAGAATGACGGCCGCCGGCACGGCGTGAAGACGGGTTCGGACCTCCTGGAGCTTTCCCGGAAGGATTGTCCGGAAGCCGTAGACCCGAAGACCGGGAAACTGTATCCGGTGCTGGCCGCCCTGGTTGACCATAAGCTCAAGGAACTGAGTTTCCGCGTTTTCTTCCCGCACGAAGTCACATTCATCGGGTATAACCATCCCGATGGAAGGCGGACCTATATCCGTTCGCTGAGCTTCCTGCTGCAGCATGCGGTGCGCGACCTGTTCCCGGGCAAAGTGCTGCTCATCGACCATTCCCTGCCCAACGGCCTGTACTGCGAACTGCGGGAAGGCAAGCCCGGCGGTCCGGTCTTCAAACCGGACGCCGAGGCGATGGAGCGTCTCCGGGCACGGATGCGGGAGATGGTGGATGCCGACCTTCCTTTCACTACGGAAAAGATCCCTTCAGAGGAGGCCGAGGCCCTGTTCGAGGCACAGGGACAGCCGTACAAGGCGCAGCTCCGCCGTTCGCTCGGCCGGTACTTCTGCCGGGTGTACTACCTGGATGGCCAGGTGGATTCGTTCCACGGGCCGCTGGTGCCGTCGACCGGCTATCTGCAGGTATTTGGCCTGCTGCCATTCCACAAGGGCTTCTGCCTCCAGCCGCCTTCCAATACGGACTATTCCAAGGTGGCCCGCCGGCAGCCGCAGAGCAAGCTGGCCGCCACTTTCAAGGAGTATTCGGCCTGGTGCCACACGACAGGCATCGGCGGCATCGGAACCCTGAACCAGAAACTGCTTGAGGGCGGTGCCGTGAAGCTGATCAACCTGTGCGAGGCCCGGCAGGAAAGGGAATATGCCAAGGTGGCGGACCTCATCTACGCCCAGCGCGACCGGGTGAAAATCGTCTTCATCGCCGGCCCTTCTTCCAGCGGAAAGACGTCCTCCTCGCTCCGTCTGGCCCAGCAGCTCCGCATCCTGGGGATGGAGCCCAAGGTGATCGAACTGGACAACTATTTCGTGTCCCGGGACCGCACGCCGCTGGACGAGGACGGTGAATTCGACTTCGAAGCGCTGGAGGCGATGGATCTGGAATTGCTTGGGAATCATCTCAATACGTTGCTTGCAGGCGGCCGGGTGGAGCTTCCGCGCTATGATTTCAAGCAGGGGAGGCCCTTCTTCGAGGGCAACTTCATGGAACTTGACGAGAATGACATCCTGATCATGGAGGGCATCCATGCCCTGGATCCCGGGATGGTCCCGTCCGTGGACCAGAGCCGCATTTTCCGCGTGTACGCATCGGCCCTGACCTCGCTGAACGTGGACGAGAACAACAATATCTCCACCACCGACAACCGGCTCCTGCGCCGGATGGTCCGGGATTTCCGATACCGCGGGACCAGCCCGGAGGCGACGATCCTCCGCTGGCCGTCCGTCCGCCGGGGCGAGAACAAGTACATCTTCCCCTTCCAGGAGAACGCCGACGCCCAGTTCAACTCCGCCCTCCTGTATGAGCTTCCTTTGCTGAAATACTTTGCGGAGCCTCTTCTGCGGCGCATCCATCCGTCTTCGCCGGCCTATACCGAGGCCATCCGCCTGCTCAAGTTCCTGGATTATATCGTCGCCCTGACCCCCGAGGAGATCGCGGCCATTCCGCCCACCTCCATCCTGCGTGAATTCATCGGCGGACAGACGTTATGATGAAAGAATACATCCAAGTCAGAGGGGCGCGGGCGAACAATCTGCAGGGAATCGACGTAGACATCCCCCGCAATGAATTCGTCGTGGTGACGGGGCTTTCCGGGAGCGGGAAGTCCTCGCTCGCCTTCGATACGATCTATGCGGAGGGGCAGCGGCGCTATATGGACACGCTGTCCACCTATGCGAAGCATTTCATGGGCATCCTGGAGAAACCCGAGGTGGAGGAGATCCGGGGACTCAGCCCGATTATTGCCATCGAACAGAAGACGACCGGGAACAATCCCCGTTCCACGGTAGGGACGATTACGGAAATCTATGACTTCCTGCGCTTGCTATACGCCAAGGGCTCCCGCGCCATTTCGCCCGAATCCGGCAAGGAGATGGTCCGGTATACCGATGCGCAGATCGTTGACCTTATCATGACCTCCTACCGGGACCGGAAGTGCTACCTGCTCGCTCCGCTCGTGCGGGGCCGCAAAGGCCATTACCGCGAGCTGTTCGACCAGCTCCGGAAGCGGGGCTATACCGAGGTCCGCATCGACGGGGAAATCCTTCCGCTGCAGGAAGTGTCGGCCCTGGACCGCTACAAGCCGCATTTCATCGAACTGGTAGTGGACCGGCTGAAACCCGGGGCAGGGGATGACAAGCGCATCCGCGACTCGGTGGGGCAGGCCCTGAACGTGGGCAAGGGGTCCGTCGCCGTGATGGACCTGGAAACCGGTGCCCTGCAGCATTTCTCCAAGCACCTGGTGGATCCGGAGACCGGTACTTCCCTCCAGGAACCCCAGCCTCATTCCTTCTCATTCAATTCCCCGCAGGGATACTGTCCCCATTGCAAGGGCCTTGGAACCATCGTGGATGTCAATGTGGATACGATCGTCCCCGACCGGACGAAATCCATCGCCGACGGGGCCATCGCTCCGCTGGGAAAGGTACGGGAGAGCAAGAAGTTCGACATCGTCCGCTCCATTGCGCGGAAATACGGTTTCAGCCTGTACGATCCCATCGGCACGCTTCCGGACGAGGCGGTGACCCTGCTCGTGTACGGGTCGGACGAACTGTTCCGCGTGGGGGACGGCGGCTTGTCCGAAATGGAGGCCTGGGACGGGGTGATCGACCATATCGAGGACCGGATCGTGTGTCCCGACTGCCACGGAACCCGTCTTTCGAAGGAGGCCCTCTGCTTCCGGGTGGACGGGAAAACGATTGCCGACGTGGCTGCGATGGAGATGTCCGAACTGCGGAAGTGGCTGGACGAGATTCCTGCCGGGTTCAACGAACGGGAGAAGAATGTTTCCCGCGATATCCTGAAGGAATTGCGGGACCGCGTGCAGTTCATGCTGGACGTTGGTCTCGACTACCTGTCGCTGGACCGCGCCACCGGCTCGCTTTCCGGCGGCGAAAGCCAGCGGATCCGGCTGGCGACCCAGATCGGCTCCAAGCTCGTGAACGTGCTGTATATCCTGGACGAACCGTCCATCGGCCTGCACCAGCGGGACAACCGCAAGCTCATCGCCTCGCTGAAGGCGCTCCGGGACGAGGGCAATTCCGTGATGGTCGTCGAGCACGACGCGGAAACGATGTTCAGTGCCGACTGGCTCGTGGATGTCGGCCCCGGCGCAGGGGAGCAGGGCGGACGGATCTGCCTCAGCGCCCCGTTGGAGACGCTGCTGAAGGACGCGCCGATGGATGCGGAAACGGCCTCCCACGCAGTCCTGGGGCCGTCTGTCACGCTGGATTACCTGCGCGGAAACCGCACTATTCCGGTGCCCTCTGTCCGCCGCCGCGGAAACGGGGAGGCGCTCACGCTGTACGGAGCCACCGGCAACAACCTGAAAGACGTCAACGTGTCGTTCCCGCTGGGATGCTTCATCGGTGTGGCCGGACTCAGCGGCAGCGGGAAATCCTCGCTGGTGAACGAGACGCTGATGCCCATCCTCAAGCGGAAATTCTACAACGCCAAGGAAAAGCCGCTCCCGTACAAGGGAATCGCGGGCGTGGAGCACATCGACAAACTCATCGAGATCGACCAGTCTCCGATCGGCCGTACGCCCAGGTCCAATCCCGCCACTTTCACGGGCGTGTTCAATGACATCCGGCTCCTGTTCGAGGAGACGCAGGATGCCAAGGTCCGGGGCTTCAAGGCCGGCCGCTTCTCGTTCAACGTCCCGGGCGGACGCTGCGAGGAATGCAAGGGCGCGGGCATCAAGGTCATCGAGATGAACTTCCTGCCTTCCGTCCACGTTCCCTGCGACCAGTGCCGCGGTCGCCGCTACAAGGAAGACACCCTGGCCGTGCGCTACAAGGGAAAGAACATCAACGACGTGCTGGAAATGCCCATTGCCGAGGCCTATGAGTTCTTCAAGCCCATCCCCAAGATCGCCACGAAACTCAAGGCGATGGTGGACGTGGGCCTCGGGTACATCCACCTGGGCCAGTCGGCCGTGACCCTGTCCGGCGGCGAATCCCAGCGGATGAAACTGGC
>JAEEGL010470260.1_pt1 | contig 45413 bp, 27 predicted proteins | sample 9134231 | NCBI WGS metagenome assembly JAEEGL01 (sample SAMN16246548, study PRJNA631951) | gut metagenome | biome: gut microbiome; feature: rumen; material: fiber-attached | host: Bos | place: Iran: Karaj | collected 2018-10 | reverse complement strand
TATAAAGAAAATAAAAAATAAATTTAAAAATCAATAATTTCTTTTAATAAATTAGAAAAAGTAAAAAAAAATTTGTTATACACTTCTCGATTTGAGCGTGTCATCCTTGCGCAGGGGCCATGCTAATCTTCTCTGTATCGTTCCAATTTTAGCGGATGACCTCCGAAGAGGTCCCAATCATTTTAACAGAAATTCTTTATATAAGAATTAATTAATCAAATATTTTTTAATGGTTTTAATTAAATAATAAAATTAATTATAATTAAATTTAAATATAAATTTTAATTTTATTATTAAAAAAATGAGTAATGTAACTCAAGAAGAAGTTATAGTAAATACAGTTATTCATCCTCAAAATCAAAGTAATTTAAATAATTCAGTAACTAATTCAAAAATTAAAAATTTATCTTGTTGTTGTTTTGAAAATAGAATTTTTTTAAGTCATAATCATTGTTGTTCAACTTATATTTCAATATTAATATATTTAATAATTCCAATTACTTCATTTAATATTTTAGCTTTTCCAAAAATTGATGATAAATTATTTAAAATACTTTCTTTTATAATAGGTGATTTAATTTTAGTTATATCTTTATTATCTTTCTTTAATGTTGTTACATCTTCTCCAGGTTATGAAAATTTAGAGAAAAAAATTACTAAAAGTGAATTTATTGAAAAAAATCCTGAAGTTAGAATTAAAGGAAAAGTATTTAAATTAAAATTTTGTGATACATGTAATATTGTTAGACAATTAAGAACTCATCATTGTAGATTTTGTAATAAATGTGTTTTAGTTCATGATCATCATTGTGGTTTTGTAAATAATTGTATTGGAAAAAATAATAGATTGAAATTTTTATTTTTTTTATTTTTTGCTGATTTTTATTGTCTTTTTTGTTGTGCTTTTTCAATTATTTTTGTGATAAAAAATAAAAAAATTCATATTGGTATTTTAATTTATATGATACTTATTGGAGTTATTGGAGGGGGAGTATTTCTCATGATGGCACCTTTTACTTTTCAACATTTAATTTATATTTCTATTAATAAAACTACAAGGGAAAAAATTAAAAATTTTCATTATAATAATGTTTTAAATAATGGATGTTTTAATAATTGGAAGGAAGTTTGTTGTAATTAAAAATTATATATTTTTTATCTAAATTATTAATCCTAATTGCAAAAGGAAAAAATGTGAAATAATTAATAATAATATTATTTATTTTATTTTATAAAAATATATTTCATAAAAATATATTGTTTAACTATTAATTTAATTCAAAAAAGTAAATCAAAGTTTAAAATATCTTTTGTTTTTAAATTAAAATTTCTAATAATATAGAATAAATATATACACAATAAAAAAAGAAGATATTTTTTATATATAAAATAATGAATGAGCAAATAAAAAAGTGTTAAATGCAAGGTTGAATTTCTATTTTAAGTTTAATTCATTATTTTTATATAATGATAATAATGTTTTTCAAATCATTCATTTTTATTAAAAGAGTTTAATAAAACATAAATTAACTAATAATAAAAAGGAAAATATTAATAATAAGATTAAAATTAATCAATATTAAAATAAAGATTTTATTTTTCTCTATGAATTTAAGATTTTTGTTTTAATGAAACAAATTTAAATAAAACATATAATAAATAATTTTAATGTTATTTAATGATATTTAATTTTTAATTCATAAAAATTTAATGTGTCAATATTAAAATCATTTATACCAAATAATTTGAACTTTTATTTTTTTTGTCAGTGAAAAAATTATTTAAATAGAAAAATATATATTTGATAATTTTATTACTTTAATTTTTATCCGATATATTATAAAACTCAATTTTTACTATTTAAATGATAATTTCTATTAATTTTCTTTTAGAAAATAATTTTCATTAGGACAAAAATATTAATTTGGAAAACTATAGATAAAGTAAAAATAATTACTTTACAATTTCTTCCCATGTTATATTATCATTTACTATTTATGTAAATATATTCATTTCTATACAAAAAAATTTTTAATTATTTTTTATAATTAAACTTATCTAATAATAAAATATAATATTCAAACTAATAATTAACAAGAAAAAGATTTACAAAGATTACTTTTTATATGTTTAGCATCAAATTTTTATTTTCAAAAATAATATTAGTAGTCTTCTTAATTTCTTCATTTTTTTTTTCAATGTCCATAAAAGATGATTTTTGAGTAATTCTCTTATTTTTATCTAAAAAGGTTTCAATTAATTTATTTGATTCATTATATTTTTTAATTTCATTATAATAAAAGGAAGAAATTTTTGTAGCTAAATCAATTATTTTTTTCCCATCTTTTATCAGAAATTGATTAACTAACATATTTATTTTTTCTTCTTTTATATTATTTTTTTCTGAAAGACTTATTAAATAATTCTTTATATTATCAAGTTCTTTTTTAGCATTTTCATTTTTTATGTTTAATTGATTTTCTAATTCAATTTCCATTTCATTATTTGTTTCCTCATAATTTTTAATAAATTTAAAATATTTTTCATTTAATTCTTCTACTATGAAATTTTTAATTGAAAATAATGTTTGATTCATTAGATATAATTGTGTTCTTGGTATTATTTTGAATTGTTTTTCATCATCTAAACTAAAATCTAAATCATTATTTTCTTGAAAAGAAATTAAATATTTTAAATTCGAAAAATTTTCTCCTTCTTTAATTTTATTAATAATATAATTTGATGTTTTTTTTCCTAAGATTTTTTCATAATTTTCATAATGTTCATTGATATTTAATCCAGTATGTTTAATAAAAGTAGAATTAAATTCTCCAATACAAAAATCAAGAATAATATTACCAATATTTTCAACTAAACTTTTATTATCTTTATTTTCTTCTTCTTCATCATTAGAACAATAATTTAAAGTAGAATCTGTGGTTAAATCATAATCACTTGAATTTAATTCTATAAATAAATTATCGATTACACATGATAATTTTTCATTTATTTCATTTTCTATATTTAAATAAACTTCTTTATACCAAATACTTAAAATCATATTATAAAGTGAAAATTTACCATTTGTTTTTTTTAATCCATATAAATTAGAATAGAGATAATTTATAGTTATATTGATATGTTCATATTTATCATTTAAATATAAAGCAACATCTATTAATGAATTATGTCTATTAATGAATTCAATTAAAAAACGTTTATTTTCATTTTCATTTTCAAATTTATAAATATAGCCTAAATGTAATTTGCAATATAATGAAATAACTTGTTTCAACCATAAAATAAATTTTAAAGGTTCACTTGAAATTTTTTCAGAGTTAACTTCAATATTTGAATAATTAAATATTTTATCTAAAGCAATAAAATCAGTTTTTTTTTCTTTTATTTGTTCTAAATAATAAGTAAAATTTAAGATGTAATTTGCAAATGGTAAATTTGGTTTCATTAATTTTGTATTTTTATTATCTTCAAAAAATGAATTATAATAAAGATATATTTTATTTTCTTCCTTAATAATATCATAAAAATGTTTTTGATGTTCACTACTAAAATCTGATTCTATATATGGTATATGTTTTCTTATTTTAGGTAAATAACAATGAATTTTTAATATTTCATATATATCAGTTGCTATTTCATTTGATATTTGTTGTTTATACATTATAAAATTTTTATAAATTTGTCTCCAATTAAATGCTATTCCTTTATCATTTTTATTTATTTCATCTAAATTCATTAATTCATTCTCTTCTTTATAAAATGTTTTATTGCATTCTTCTCTCCATAAATTGTTTATTTTTTCATTATTTTCATTGTTCAATGTTAAATAAAATTTTTTATTCACTTGAGATAAATTTGAAATGTCTTTTAATGTTAAAAATGATACAATATAGTTAATGAGGTTTTTATTTTGCATATTCTTTTTTTTTATCTTTATATAAATAATTCTTAAACTAATATTAAATATTTTTTTTTTTATATAATAGAATTTATTGCATTTTTCTGTATATTAAAAATAGTTTGTGTCATTAAAACTTGAAAAGCACATTAAAAATAATAAAAAAAGACAAAATCCATAACAATTGAGTTAATAATTACTAAAAATTTCCAACAATTAAATAAAAGAAAAATTTTTAAATTTTCCATATATCATTTTTATTATTTAATTTTTAAATTTGATTTCTTAGATATAAAATTTTATAAATGAAATTTAAAGAATTTAACCTTAAAAATGAATTTTAATAATAAATAATTATTTAAAAAATAATTAAAAAAAATCATAATCTTCAAGTAAAATCAAATGATAAATCTTTAAAAAAATAATTAAAAAAAAGAATAAAAATGGAATCAAAAGACATGGAAAAAGAATCATTAAAATATTCAAAATCAATGAAAAATCAATTAACAATATGTTTTTTTTTGTTAGGAATAATAAATCATTTAGGAACAATTCTTGTAATGACAGGAAGTAGATTATTATCATATGAATTAGGATTAAATAAAGCATTTTATTTATATACATCAGCATCAACATTATTTAATATATTAACAAGATTTATAAATTCGAAATATTTAGTTCATATATCATATAAAAGAAGAATACAATTTTTATGTTTTTGGATGTCTTCTGGTTATTTATTAATGGCGGCAGTTCTATTAGGATATAATAAAGTTAAAGATGCGGGAAAGGGAGATAAATATAATGTATTATTTTTTAGTCTTAGTTTAATACCTAGTTTTATCTTAGGTACTTCATATGCTTTAGGTGAAAGTGCTATTTTAGCTTATTTAAGTAAATTTCCTAAAAATTTAGTCGGAGGTTTTTCCAGTGGAACTGGATTAAGTGGTTTATTTAGTGCTTCATTAAATTTTTTAAGTCAATTTTTTGATAGTTTAAAACCAACTAAATTATATGGCTTTTTAAGTCCTTTAGGTCCTATATATTTATTTTTATTTATTTTAACTGAAAAAATATATAACAAAGCCAATTCCGACCATAAAATTGGCCCTTTATTAGATCAAGATGAATATGAAACTCAAACAAATCAAAATATTAATAGTGTTAATAGTGATGATAAGAGTATAGATGATGATTCTACTAAAAAAAATAAACCTATGTCTCTTGAAAATATTAATTATGTTTTTAAATGTGTTGGAAGAATTATTATAAATTTATTTTTGATTTATTTATCTCAATTTTATACTTTAAATGCTATGGTAGTAAAAAATGTTGCTAGAACTGATATTAAATTATTTTTACCTCTTAAATGTTCAAGAGAAGTAGGAGGACATTTTTATCGTTCTGGAAAATATGAATTTTTATTAATATTTTTTCAAATAGGAATGTTTACTTCAAAAAGTATGTTATTTATAGCAAAAAAGATTCAACCAATAGAGATTTATACATGTTCAATATTATGTATTTTAACATTTTTTATGCTAGATTATTTTTTACCTTTTTGTAATTTTTATTTCTTTTTCCCATTAGTATTTCTATTAGGAATGTTAGCAGGAGGAACTTATGTTGCAGCATTTTATTCTATATTAAGTAATGAATCTTTAGGAGAAGAATATAAGGATGTTTCAGTTAATTGTGCTACTATTGCTAATGATTGTGGAACTTTCTTAAGTGGAATTATTGGAATTATTATTGGAAATACTATACTCAAAAATGAAAAATTATTTGAAAAATTTATTCAAGATGATAAATTAAAAGAAGGAACTAATTGCTGTAAAATCGAAAATGATCAACATATTTCTGTTCCTTGTACTAGCAATCTTTTATTAAATTTATTTTCATAAGGATTTTATATTTAAATAATCTTTTTATTTTTTTAAGAGTTGTTTTATTATTTTTATTATCAAATTATTCATGGGGTTATTTAAAGAAACTATTATAATTTATTAAATTAATTTTTACTTAATTTTATTAAATATTTATTTAACTATAAATTAGAAAACTTCATAAATAAACAATGTTTAAAAATATAACATTTGAAAATAGGAAATTAATTTTCTTAAAATTCAAAAGGAGCAATAAAATTTTTCATTTAACATTTTATGAACATATTTTTTTATTAATTATTTTTATCATTTTGATTTATTGTAAGAATTAAAATTTTTTATAACTTTAAAGTTGGGAATTTTTTTTTTCGAAATAAATTATATAGATTTTATTTATAAATATATTTTTATTATTCAATAAAAATTGAATAAATTAATAATTGATTATTTATTTTAAGATTAGAATTTAAATCTCTAATTTAATTTCTTGTTTTAAAAAAATTTGTATTGAATCATCAAATTAACTTAATTTTTTTAAATTATTAGTTAAATTTTTTAATACTTAAAATATATTTAATATTTATAATAAACCTTCCCATTTTCTTTTTCTGATGAAATAAGTTCTCTATTCAATAAATTTAATATTCTATCTTTAACATATATTACTTCAATTTCATCTTTAAATAAATCTTTAATATAATCATCAAGTAAAATATTTCTTATTAATTCATTTTCTAAAATTCTTTTTTCTTTACATGATTTTACATATTTCATTATTTTACTATCAATGATAAAATGTTTATTTGCTTTATAAATAGATTCATTATTTAAAATTACTTCTTTTTTAGAATCACCTTTTATTGAAATATTTCCTATTTTACTTATTTCAGAATTTGTTTTTTCAAAACAATTTATTCTTTTATTTTCATATGAAAATGAAAAATTAACTTTAATAATATCTTCATTAATTAAATCTTTATTTTCAGAGTTTTCTTTGATTAAAATATTTAAATTAATTAAAGACAAAACATATGCTCTTAAAATTATAGAAAATTTTGATTCATGAGGTAATAAATCTTTTAATTCTTTATAACTAAGACATTGTTTTTTATTAAAATTAATTAAAATACAAGCTTGAATATAATTAACATATAAATCATATTTTCCTAAAAATTCAATTTGACAAATTGATAAAGATTGAGATATATAAACTTGTCTTCTAGGATATTGTTCATAATATAAATTAAGATTTTCATTAAAAGGATTTTTAATAATTTGATTGTCCATAATTAATATTTGATTAATTTCATCTTTAGAAAGAGTATCAAATGAAATTAGATAGAAAAATATATTTTCTTTTAAATTGTATATTGAACTATTTTCTTTAATGTCTTTGATTAATCTATTACATTTAATCATATATTTTATTTCTAGAATTTTTCTTAAACGTTCTTCTAATTTTTCTTCTAATTTAATATCAAATTTAAAATTAGATATTCTTTTCAACATAAATTTTACAGTATAATTTAAGAAATTACTTTTTCCATTTAAATTCGATAAAATAATTTCAAAAGGTTCTTCAAATAATTTTGTTGAATCTTGAGAATATAATATTTCACTTGTGAAAATTGCAAAAATAAATTCAAAATTTTTAATAAGTCTATAATTTATCATTTTAATAAATGTTTCTCTATATTTAAAATTTGCTTGTTTTGAATAATGAAAAACTTCTTTAAAAATATTAATTAATTTCTGAATAAAAAAATATAATTGATTTATATAATTAATACCTTCTTTTATATTATAATCATGTGGAGTTGTTATTTTTTTTGTAAAATAATTATAATATGAATTAAAAAAAACTTGGAAAAAAACATTCATAGAATTATTTTTTCTTCTTGAAATTTGTTCTACTTTTTTAAGAATTGTAAAATCTTTTTGTGATAAAATAACTTCAAAAAATTGTTCGTTTGTAAATAAATTATTTGATAATTTATTCAAAAAATATTTTTGAATGAAATCTTCATTTAATTGATTTGCTTCTTGTTCTCCAAATAAAATTTTAAATAAATTAACACTTTCTTGAATTTGGTCATTTAAATTATTAAAATATAACATTAAATCATTTACTTCAAAAATATTATATTTATTTGAAATTTCTTGTAATTTTTTATCTTCAATATTAATTAAATTAGTAACTATTTCCTTTAATTTTTCTTTGTGACCAATTGATTTTATCAATTTAATAAACTTTAAAACTTCTTCTCTATTATTTTCATTTAAATTTAGAAAATCATTTTCAAAATAATTTATATCAGCTATATTTAATAATGAAATGAAATCTTTTTGGTTTATATATTTATTAAATAATTCAAAAATTTTTGGATTAAATCTTGTTTTTGGGGTTATTAATAAATTTTTTAGTTTTTGACATATTGTTTCAATTGATTTTATTAAATTATATAAATGTGAAATTGATTCCTTTAAGTTCTTTGAATCTATATTCATTTGATTCATATTTATTTTTTCCTTTATATATTCATTCATTGATTTCATAATTTCTTCATATTCATTATTTTCTTTTATTTGAAATAAAATATTATATAAAGTAATATATGCATTTGGATTAGAAGAATTATTTAATATTTCTTTTAAAAGAGAAATACTTCTTGATACGAAATTTTCATCTTTTTTTTCAAAAAAGAAATCATTTTCTTTTTTCTTCTCATAAATAAATTTCAACATTTTAAATAAAAAAATTTAAGTATTAATTCAGAATAAAATAAATAATAAATTTTAATAATGATTTTTTAATTATTTTAAATCTTCTTTCAAAAATTGATAATTAATTAAAAAAAAGTAATATCTGATGAATTTTTGTAAAGTGATCAATCAATCTAATAACTCTTTAATTCAAATAAAGCATATATCAAAAAATATAAGGAATTTAAATCATTTGAATTCTTTAAAATCATTTAATAATACAACATCAAAATCATTTTTTTCTAAAACAAATGAGAATACTTTTTCAAAAGTAAATTCAAACCCAAATATAAATTCTTGTCTTTCAAAATGTAATTCAAAAGTAAAAAAGAAGAAATATTATTTTCGTATGCATTTATTTGAAGATAAAAAAACAAAAGAAGAAAAATTTGAAAAATTAATTTTAAGGGGAAAATTATTATCAAAACTTCATAAATCAATTGTTTTAACAAAAAAAAAATATAATCTTTTAAATGCAAAATATAATTCAGAAAGTAACAGAAACAGAAAAAGAAATAATTCATATAAATTATATTCTATTACTTCTAAATATCAAGATTACTATTTTACTCCTAAAGAATTTATTGAAAAAAATTTTTCTTTTGATGAAAAAAAATTAATGTTTAAAGAGCCTGAATATTTTGGTTTAAATAAATTTCCTTTTAAGAATGAAATAAAAACAAAAGGAAATTCATTAAGTGAAATTTTAAATAAAGAAGAATCTCTTTCTTTTAATGAGAATAATAACAAAAAACCCAAATTGAATATTAAATTCAGTAATTTAAAAAAAAATAAAGATTTGAAAAAAAGAAATATAAATAATAAATTGTTAAACAGACAAGAAATCACAATTAAAAAAACATCTAATTTACAACAATTTATATATAATGTAAATCAGAATTTAAATCATAATGATATCTTTGAAAAAAATAAAAGATGCTTAAGTTCTTATTCCACAAGATTAGATACTTCAAATAATGATAAATTAAATATAAAACATAATGAAACTTCAAAAAGAAAAAAATTAGATTTTGATTATAAGAAATTTAATTTAATAAAAAGAAATCATTTGATTAATAAAAGAAACAAAGAAATAAAAATTGATAAAGAAAGAAAAAAAAAAGAATTATTAATTGGGAAAAAAATTGGAAATGAAATCAAAGAAATATATATGAAAAATAATCATCATTTTGAATATAAAAGAAGAATAAATAATCAATAAATTATTTATTATTCGAATTCTACTTTTCTTTTTAATTAAATTAAATATATTTAATGAATGAATATTGAGTAAAAAATTATTTAAATATTATCTTTTTAGATGAACGTTTTCCATTTCATAAAACTATTATCATAATTAATAAACCATTTCTTTAATCTATTTATTAAATATATTATTATTACTTATATTTTATTTATTGTCTTCTTTATAAGATGAATATTTATTTTTTATATATATTTTTTGATTTTTATTTTTAGAATTCATTATATTATATTTATTGATTTTAATTTTTTAATTAAAAAAAATTAAATTTAATGAAAAGTTCTTCTTCATTCGTTGAATCAAAATTTAAAGTTCCAATATATCCTTTCATTAATAATAATAATAAACCTCCTTTAATGAATTTAAAAAATAAAATCAAAGAATTACAAATTAAAACAAGAAATAATTCAAATAAAAAAATTTTACATAAATCAAATTCTTTTAGTGGAAAATGTATGACAGAAAATAATGATAAGGAAATTTTATATCAAAAAAATATTAAATTAAAAACAGAATTGAATAAAATAAGAAAAGAATTAACAAAAATAAAATCTGATAATTTAAAAAAAGATAATGAAATAAGTAAAAAGGAAAATTTAATAAATTCAGCTTTTGAAATTAAAGAAGATCAATTTAATTTTAATATTGATGAAGAATCAAAAATTGAAAAAGAAAATGAAGTTTATGATAAATGTTTACATTCTAATTTAATATATAAATTAAAAAAACAATATGCTCAATTAAAAAAAGAAATGGAAAAGAAAGATAATGATATTTTATTATTAAAAAAAAATATTAAAAATTCAAGATTAAATGAATTAATTGTTGAAAATACAAATTTATTTAATGAATTTAAACAAGTGAAAAATTCATATACTCAATTAATTCATAAAAATAATAATTTAATGATTAAAACAAAAAATTTTAATGATGTTGAAAATGATTATTCAAAACAACATTTTATAATAATTAAATTACAAGATAATTTAGATAGAACAAATGAAGAAAATTTAAATTTAAAAAATGAAAATTCTATTTTGAAAAATAGAATAAAAAATTTAAATAATGAAAATAAAAAAACAAGTAAAAAAATTAATGAAATGGAAGAACAAATTCAAAATTTATTATTAGAAAAAAAAGAATTAGAAGAAAAAAATAATTTATTAAATTCTCAAATTAAAACTCCTTTAGATAATATGAATAATATTAATGAAAAAATATCAAGTCATAGTTCAAATAAAAGTGTAAATGAAGCTAAAAATGCTCAAATAACAGAAATAACTTATATTTTAATTAAAAATTTTGAATCTAGAAAATTAACAAAAGAAGAAGCTTTCAATAAAATATTTAAAGAAACTCTTGATAATTTAAATGAAGAAATTCAAGTTGAAAAATCTACTTTAGTTAATTATTTTACTTTAAAAATATGTGAATTAATTAATTGTATTAATAATGAAATTGATAAAAATAAAATTGCTTATTTAATTGAAACTTTATTATCTTCTTCAAATAATGAATTAGCTAAATTTATGGAAAATTTTCTTCAATTATTTGAAAGTATTAAATATTATAATATTAATGAAGAAAAAAGATTAAGTAATAAAATAAGAAATTCTTTAGAACAATATAAAGATTTTTTTAATCAGAATTATAAAAAAAATTATATATCCTTTTTTTCATTTAGAACTTTATTAAATAAACAAAATATTATTTTAGAAGATGAATGTGTAGAATATTTAATTTATAGAATGAAAAAAGATTGTAAAGATAATTATAGTACAAATAAATCAATGTTTGATTTATGTTTTAAGACAGTAAATAATATATTAAATAATATTGATGAAACAATGGATATAAATGAAGAAAAAAATGAAAATGAAATTGATAAAAACAATAAGATATCTAATGAAGATAATAATGAAATAAATCAAGAAAATAATATTATTGATAATCATAATAATGAAAATGAAAATCATAATTTAACAAATCAAAATTTTATTATTGAAGAAAATTCTAATAATGAAGTTAATAATTTTCATCAAAATGAAACACAAGAATTTCCAAATGAAAGTTTAGACAATGATAAATCAAATGAAGATAAAAGTGATATTTTACAAGTATCAGTTGAAAAAATAGAAGAAGATTTAGAATAAAATAAAATATTTTATTTTGATATATTTTTATTTCTGGAATTTCTTAAATATTTATTTTTATTAATTTTAATTTAAATAATTTATTTTTATTATTTTATTTCAAAAAGTTTTTTTTTTAAAATTAATTCTTAATTAATATATATCCATTTTTCACAAAGAATTTATACTTACTTACATTATTTTTATAATCTTTGTTTAAAAATAATATTTTTTTTAGTCTAAACATTATAAAGAAAAGTATAATATAATCATTAAAAAAAATCAATATATATTTAACAATTACTGCTTTGTTTTCTGACTGTAAAAATAATTTTAGAATTTAATATTTCAACAGTTAATTGATCAACTATAGGAAAAGAATGAGTTCCAAAAATCCAAGTTCCATTAGTAGAACTTTTCGTTTTAGAACCATCTAAAATAATCCATAATTTTTTTTTATCATCATAATAAAAAGTAGTTTGACATCTACTAAATGATTTTTCTTTAGGAAAAGAAAAAGTACAATTTTTATCTCTTCCAATTGTTATTTCTTTTATATTATTAGAATCAAAAATTTTTTTAAAATTATTTTGAGTTAAATTACAAATTTCAATTTTATTATTTCCAATAGGAGTAATTTCAAAAATATTATTACCAGTAGAAATAATTTCTTTTTGTTTTAAAGGTAAAGAAAAAAAATTATCTAATTTAACATATAATAATACATTATCATTTTCATTTCCAGTAAAAGCTTTAAGACAATAACTTTTACTTTCTCTTAAATAATATATAGCGAATATATAAGGATAATTATAATTTTCTTTATAATTTAATTCAAAATCAGGTTTAAAATTTTCGTTATTATTAAATTTACCGAATATAACAACTCCATCTTTAGTATTTCTTCCTCCTTTTAATCCTGAAGCTGTTATTATTATTTCTTTTCCATTTAATATTTTTCCTTCTAATTCTTTCATTATTATTATTGGAGATGATTTTATTTCTTTTTCTGATATTTCTCTATTCGAATTTATATATTCTAAAACTTCATCTTTTTTTTCTTCCATTTTATTATTTTCTTCTTTTATTCTATTTGAATTACTTTTTGAATCTAATTTTTTCTTAAAAGAATTTTTCAATTTTGTTATACTTTCATTTTTCTGCTCTTCTGCTGTCACGTTATTTATATTTTGAATTGATTCTTTTTCTAATGTTTAATTTAATTTTTTTTTATTTACCTATAGTTTTATTGTTTTGATTTTCTGGAACATCAACTGTTTTATCATTTAATTCAATTTCTTCCTTTTTTTTTGGAAAACAACATTTCTATTTTAATAATGATTTAGATAAAAATTTAAAATTTACAAATAAATTTTTCATATTGTTTTAAATATTTATTATTAATAATATTATTTCGTTAACAATAAAAGAAACAAAAAAATTAAATTAAATTTTATAAGTAAAAAACCTGAAACAATAAAATATAAAAATTCTTCAAGTCAAAATTTTTGAAAAAGCATTTATATTCCCAAGTTTCTAAAGATAAAAATACAAATTACAAATAAAAAATATGTAGAAATAATTTGAAAATATACTACCTTATGATTAAAATGAGAACTTAAACAAAATATTCTGGAACTAGAATATATTTTTATCATATTATATTAATAAAATATTATTGTAAACAAATTTAATAATTGAAAATTTCAAAATAAATTTTAAAAAAAAGAATATGAAAACAGATGTAGAGCGTTTAAACGAATTTTGAAAAGTAACGTAAAAAAGGAGAAGGAACTTATGGAGAAGTATAGGAAGCAAGAGATACAACAAACAAAAGGAAAGTAGCAATGAAGAAAATTTGAATGGAAAACAAAGATGAAATTTGTAATAACAGCATTAAGAGAAATATGTATTTCATCTTCATCCCGAAAAAGGAGTTCAATTATATGAAATAATTCAAGATGTAGATAAAAGAGTATTAATATTTGAATATTCAGATTTGGATTTAAAACTTTGTATGGATAAAGAAAAATGTATAAAAGATATAAAATTAATAAAACAATTATCTTACAAATATTAAATGGATTATATTATTCTAATAAAAATATAATAATTCTCCATAATTTAAAGCCAGAGTATTAATGATTGAAATCAAATGAGATGAAATTAAAATTATTTTGGTTTGACTAGATTGTTTTCATTACCAATGATACATAAAATAATAACTTTATGGTATAGACCACTAGAAGTTTTATTATGAATAAAAAATTATATAATAAAGTTGATTATTGGTCAATTGGTGGTATTATGGTGAAATGATCACTTAAAATTGTGTTTTTACTAGTGATGGTGAAAAAGTGCAATCATTTAACATTTTCCAAATTTTAGTTATTCCTAATGAAGACAATTAGAATGGAATTTCTAAATTAAAAGATTTTTTAGCTTTAATTTCCCTAAGTGAAAACTTTGAAAAATAAAAGATATTTTCCTTAATTTTGATAAGGATAGTTTAGATTTAATAGAAAAATTTTTACAAATTGATACTGTAAAAGAATTACAACTAAAGATACTATGAGTCATCCTTTTTTAGGGAAGGTTAGAAATGAGGAAAAAACATGGTGATGATTAAATGTCTATTTATTGGGTTTGAAGTGATTGAATTTTTTTTTTGTGTTTTTTTTATTTAGGAGCTTTTAGTAATGAAAATATTTTTTTAATTCTTACTAAGATTTTTTAAGTTATTTATAATTAAAATAAAGAATTTTTTTTTTTTCATAAAAATTTAATAATAAAATTAAATAATGTTTAAAGGGCAAAGTAAATCAAGTTTAGAGACATTAGGATTAATATTTACAATAATATTTACTGTATTTATTATAACCTTAATTTTTTTAACTGGTTATAATTATAATGAAACATATACAAGATGGTCTGATGGTCCATTTTATTGTATAGGTCCTCTTCAATTATCAATGGTTGTGATTAGTTTTGTTGCTGCAGTTCTTGGAATTTTAAATTTTTCATTTTTAAAAAATAATTCAACGATTAGATATATAGTAAAATTTAAAATTTATAAAAATAGTTTTTTATTTATAATGTATTATCATGTATTTTCACTTTTATTATATCAATTATAATTTTAGTCGGAGCCTCTGTTGGAAAAGTGAAAAACTATACTGGATGTAATACTCAATATAAAGGTTTATTAAAATATTGGAGAAGTATTGATAAATATATTATTGAAGCTGATAAAATTTTGTGTTCAAAAGAATGTATTTGTAAAACAAATAATAAGATAAAAGAATTATTCAATAATGATCCTATTTCAAAAAATATTTATAAATCTTATTATTTTACTGATGTTAATTCTGATAAATTAAAAGTTCAAGATTGTGAGACTCAAATTCAAAGTTTATATGATCAAAAATATTTGTCTTATTATAATGTAGAAATTGAGGGAAATAGATTCAATAAATTTTGGAGAAAAATAGAAGAAAAATTTGAATGTTCTGGTTTTTGTCAAACGAATTATCAAGTTTATGATTTGAAAAATCAAGAAGAAGAAGAATTAATAAATTATAGTGGTCAAATACCATTAGTGAAATATATATTTAGTGATTTTTCAAAAGGACCAGTTAAACATAAAGGATGTTTTAAATTATTAGTTAATTGGATTATTAAATTTTTATTATCTTTTGGAATAATTGGATTAGCTTCAGGTTTGCTTCAATTAATAATTCTTTTATTTCAAATATCTTTATTATTTGAAATGTTTAATAGTGTACATGACGAATATGAAAATAATAATAAAGAAGAAGAAGAAGCAGTATCTGAACTTAAAGAAAATGAAATATAAAAAAATAATTAAGATTTGTAAAACAATAAAAATCTTTTATATATTAAAGCATTAATCTAATAAATAAAAAAACCATTTATCCTTCATAATTAAAAACTCAATAATCATAATTTTTTCAATTTACAATTTTTATATGAATTTCAATAAAATTAATTATTATATTTATTGTTCTTAAATATTATATAATTTTAAACATATATATCTGGCATTCTTTATCAATAAAAATTGTATTAACAATATTATTCATTTTTATTTAAAAAAGACTACTTTATTTAAATTAAATTAAGATATTAAAATTATTTATAATTTTTCTATTTAATATATGAATATAAAAGGAAATGAAGCAAAACAATATATTCAAAATTTATCAACATCTCAAAAATTTAATCATTCTCTTCCTTTAGATTTTGCAGATTCAATAAATTTAAATAACAGACAAATGAAAGCAACAATAAAAGAGAATGATGATTTAAATGACTTAGAAGATGATTCATTTGAAATGAATGAATCAGAATCAGTATATTCAACAGTAAATATAGACAATGAATATACCAAAAATAATTATGATGATTTAACATCCAAAGTAAGTATGGAAGTTGGACAGAGTTTAGCTTTAGAATTAAAAACAGGATCATATATATTTAATGGAACTATTAAAATAATTCAAAAATTAGGAGAAGGAAGTCAAGGAGGTGTTTATTTAGGTTTAGTTGAAAAAAAACAATCTTATGTTGCTATTAAATATTATAATATTGTTGGGTCTGATAGAGTTGAAAGAATTGAAAAAGAATATCAATTATTAGAAAAATTAGATAATGATTATATTGTTCAATATTTAGCTTTTGATATAGAAAAATCAGATTTTTCTCCATCAAATCAAATAATAATTGTAATGGAATATTTAGAAATGAATTTAATGCAATTTATAAATAAATATAAAAAAATACATGAAATAGAATATTTACCGATTAAATTAGTATCAAAAATAACAAGGCAAATATTATTAGGATTACAATATTTACATAAAAATAAGATAATTCACAGAGATTTAAAGCCAGAAAATATATTAATGAATTATGAAGAAGAATCAGTGAAAATATGTGATTTTGGAATAAGTACAGAAGTAGATTATAGGAAAACATTATTAGTAAGATCAATTGCAGGAACTAAAGCTTATATGTCACCTGAAGTTCTTCTTCAAAAAAAATATGGATATGATTGTGATATTTGGTCTCTTGGTTGTATTGTTTATACTTTAGTTAGTGGAATGCATCCTTATTATACTAAAGAAAAAAATAAAAGTCCTCCTTCAAATGATTTTCAGTTAATCTCTTTTTCTTCACCATTAGAATTCGCTGATGATGATATTTTAGATATATTTTATCACAAAAAAAATCGAGTTCTACTTGATTTTGTTCAAAAATGCTGGAGAGGTAATAATATTTATAGACCTATTGCTGATGAATTACTTGAACATAAGTTTGTTAATGGATATTATGATAAATAATTTTTTTATTTATTTATTTTAAAAACTTTTTTATTTCATTTTCATTTTTATTAAATATAGTTTATTAAATTTTTTATATCTATAATTTTTTTTAATTGATAGTATTCATTTATTAACAGTAAACTTCTTTATGTATTTTTTGAAATATTTTTTTAAATTTATAAAAGAAAAATCAATATTATTTCCTAATTCATTGAAATTTAATTCTTTTTAACTCATTATTATACGAAAATTAATTTGTTTTTCATTTTTATCAAAATAATATAAAGTATAATTAAAACAATTATAGTTTTCACCGGGGCTAAAAATATAAAATTCCTTTTTATTTCCAATTAGATTATTTTTAATGCTTTTTCAACTAATTTAAATTTATATGATTAACCAAAAAATAATTTAAAAAAAATTTTATTAAAAAAGAAATTTTAAAAAATCTTAATCAAAAAAAAACAAAATTACAAAATATATTATAATTAAAAATAATGTTTAATGTTGGAATGTGTAGAATAAACTTTTCAAGTTGTGAAGAATATCAAACATTAGAAAATGAATTTAGAAGTCCTGAAAAAATAAATTATAAAATAAAATTAATAAAAGCTGAGAAAGAAGAAAATTTAAAATATGAAGAAATAATATTTATAGATATACTTCATGGGAATAGAATAAAATATCCATGGTTAGAAGAAAAATTTTACAAATATAAAAAGGAAAAAAGTAAAGATAATAATAATAAAATAATAATATGTCATATAAAAAATAAAAACCAAACCAAAAATTCAAAATCAATATTATATTGCCATAATAACAACACAACATTAGGAGATATATATCCATTTTTATGTGATTTATGTTCTCAATTACGTTGTGATGTTATTAGTTTTGATTATTCTGGTTATGGTTATAGTGATGGAATTACAAATATTGAAAATTGCTTTAATGATACTTATTCTACTTTTTATTTTTCCAACAAATATTTAAAATTAACTAATTTTATCATTTTAGGTTTTGGATTAGGTGCTATTCCTGCTTTAAAATTATGCTCAGTGTATAATTTATCTAATCATCATATTAAAGGTTTAATTCTATATTCTCCTATTTTAGATCAATATTATTTAAATATGTGTAAAATTAATAATATTAATTGCCCTTTACTTGCTATGCATGGGAAATTAAATAATAATTCCAGTTATGAAAAAACTTTTGCTCTTGCAAAGTTTTTTTCAAAAAGAATAGAATGGTATCCAAAAAATTGTAGATATAATAAAATTCATTGTAAAAAAAGATATAAATTTTATAAAAAAATTAATATATTTTTTAAATGTATTGATAGCGATAATAATAATAATGATTTTAATAAAAATGTTAAAAGATTTTCACTTAAAGATGAGCAAAACAACAAAAATTCTGGTTATAGAAATATTATTGTCTCGGATATAACTACTTCAACTTCTACAAATGATAATCCTAATTTTTTGGAAAATAAAAAAAATCTCAAATTAAATGATCGAAAAACTCTAGATAGAAGAACTGTTATTTCAAAAGGAATTTTTGATTCTGAATATTAGATAGTATTAATCCATAAACAATTATATTAATATTATTTTATAAATACAATTAAATATGTTAATTCTTTAGAAAAAATATGAATATTAAGACTTAAAATCGATATTATTTTTATTTAACATTAAAAAAGAATATATAATATTTATTTTCAATAAATAATTGTATAATTAGATTTAAAATTTAGGAAAATTTAAATTTTAATTTAATTTATTGGTTTTTTAGTTTTTAAAAAAAATATTAAATAACTTTTTATTTAAATATTATTGTTTTTTTTTTCTTTTTCCATTGTTTCTGCAAAAGATCTTTCCATTGGAGTTTGAATATTATCAGTATTTAAATCAACAATATAATTAGTTTCTCTTAAAAAAGCTTCAACTCCTTTTTTTAAACTTAAATCATATAATTTAGAAAGTGCTTTTCTTTCTTCAATTTCTTTTTGAATATCTAATTGTAAATTATCTAAAATATTTTTTAATCTTTCCATTTCATTATTAAAATCTTTATTCATTTTTTCTAATTTTTCATGATTTTTTTCACTATATTTTAATCTTATTTTTGATTTTTGTAAAGAATTTGTTATATTTCTCCAAGAATTAAAAATTAAACTTTTTCTTCTATTCAATAAAAAATCAGTGATAATATCATCTTTAAGATGTTTTTTCTTTTTTTCAAAAACATATTTATTTAACCTTCTAAAAATTTGGGATTTTTTTTTTAAATTTTGAGAATCTTGAAAAGTTTTAATAATTAGATTTTCTTGATCTTTTTTCTTATTTTGATCATTATTTAAAATATCTTTAGATTTCTTTAAATTTACAGTAAGAGCTTCTACAGCTTTTTCATGAGTTTCTCTATTTTTATCTAATCTTTTTTCATAATCATTTCCAAAAGTTGCAAAAGCAGTATTAATAATAGAATAAAGGGAATTATTTAAAGTTTTAAAAGCTGTTTCTAATCCTTTTTCAATTGTTGCTTGATTATTTCTATAAAATTCATCTAATTGAGATTTTGATGATTCACCTAATATATTATTATTATTTAAGGATGATGAAACTTCTTCTGACATTTTTTTTTATTTATATTTATTTATTACCATTTTATATTTTAAATCTATTTTAAATTTTAATTTTTGGTTTCAATTATTTTTATTATAATATTATTGTCTTTGTGATTTTCAAAATGAAATTTAATTATATTAGTAATATTGTTCATTTTTCTTAGTAAATAGGGGAAAAAATATATGGATATTGATTTTAAATTTTTCAACTTTAGTAAAGAATATTCTTTATTAAAATGAAAATAATATTTTAAGCAAGATAATTAAAAAAAAATATAAAGATTATTTGGTGTGAATTTTAAAAAATTAAGAATAAAATTTTTTGATTCTTTTTATTAAAAAACAATTGTTTATTTTTTTAAAGTTTATTGGTAAATATAAAAATTAAAAAAAAGAGTTAAATATTTTAATACACAATTATCATTTATGATATTTTTTTTCTTCTACATTTCTTTTACTATTATTATTATTATTATTATTATTATTAATCTGGGGGAATTTTTCCATACTACTTTTACTCACATTAACACTTTGTCCTAAATTAATACTTCTATTACTTTTATTTTTATTAGCATTAATACCAAATTTAATTTTTAATTTCTCAATCTCCAATTTCAATTGATTATTTTCTTCCTTTAACTGAGTATTAGACCTACTATATTCATCTAATTTTTTATTATGTAAAGTTTGCATTCTTTCAATATCTTCTTTAATATTAGTTAAAGTATTAGCAAAATTTCTTTTATTATCAACTTCTTCAGAATATTTTTTATGTAGCATTTCAAAATTAGTTAAAATAACTTTAATATCTTCATCAGAATCATATTTAGATTTAATTCTTTCTAAAGCAGTGATAATATTAACATTATTTTTCATATTATAAACATAATTTTGTCTGATATCACTATATAATTCCATTGCTTTTAAATTAGTTCCTTTTCCTGCATTATTAATAATATCTTTAACTGTTATTTGAGATATTTTTTTTTCAAGAGAAACATTTTTATCATGAGAATTTCTAATTTGTATTCTTAATCTTTTTATAAATTCTTCAGCAGAAGCTAAACTTTTTTGAGTTTTAGATAATTCTTCTTTTAATATATTTTCATTTCTTTCTGCAATTGCTAATTTATCCCATAAATCTTTATTATTTGATAAATTTTTTCTTAATTTATCTAATTCATTTTCAAAATCCATTTTCTGTTGATATAATTGATTTTTATAACTTTCATGTAAATGTGCTATTTCATTTTGTAATTCTTCTATATGTGCTCTTTTTTTATTTAATTCAATATGATAATTTTGATTCATTGCTAATCCTCTATAAAAATTTTCAAAAAATTCTTTTTCTTGTGTTGTATCTACATTTGATATTTTATTTACTGATTCTGTTATAAAAATTGTTTTTTGCTTTAATTCATTTATACAATGATTATATTGGTCTGTAATATCTTGATTTATTTTTATTACTAAATTATTTCTAAAATTATCAAAATCTGCTTTCATATGTGATAATTGAGTATCAAAAGATAATTTTTTTCCTCTAAATTCATCAATGAAATAATCTTTTATATATGTTTCCATTATTTTAATATTATCTTTTAATACTTTTAATTGACGATATAAATTATCCATTTCATAAACTAAACTATTATTTGTTATTGCTATTTTTGCATTGGAAATTTTTTCTAAATCTTGATCAAATTCAATTAATTTATTTTTATAAGCTCTTAACCAAATTTCTAATTTTTTAATAGAAAAGAAATATCCAAATTTTTCACTGCTTTGAGAAAAGTGATTGCTTCTATTAATATTACTTTCATATATAATAAAATCTCTAATCATAACTTTAATTGCATCTTCATATTCTGTTCTACTAATTAATATTGCATTACTATCTGTATGTGTTTCTACTTCGAGACAAATATTTTTTATTTTATTTATGAAACTTTCAAAAAATGGAAATTTCCTATTTATGTTATCTAATTGATAATCATCTAAAAATTGAAGAAAATTACTTGAAAATTTATTTTTAAAATGATTTATATCTAAATCATTTCTTTCTATTGAAAATAATTCTTTAAATGCATTATTTTCTTTCTCAATAAAATTAATTGAATTCATCATTAATTTATATCTTACTTCAATAAAAAATGCATTTAATATATTATTTGCTTCTTTTAAAAATGTTTCTACAATAATACTATTTTTCATTTTTAAATTATTTTCTCTTTTATTATCAAATACTTTATCAATTTTCTTTGTTATTTTTCTTTCATTTTTTCTACTTATTTTTTTTTCTTCTTCTTCTTCTTTTTCATCTTCTGAAGAATCACTTTCTTCACTTTTTGAATTTTCATCATTTTCATTTGGTTCACTTATTGCACTTTTTTCAATCCATTCTAAATTTATTTTTCCATGATGTTGTTTAATATATTTTTCTATTAATTCAAATTTTTTTGGAGTTATTGGAATAAAATTTGAATCACATAATATCATAAATTTATATTTAAATTCAGTTAATTTTATATAATATTTTAAAAAATTTATTTTCTCTGTATCAAGAACTATTAAATCTGAATTCAATGTAGATTTTTCTATATAAATTAAATAATTTTTTGTCATTGATATTATTTTGAAATTTAAATTTCTAACTTCTGCAATTTTATTTTCTGAAATAAAAGGGAAATAATATTTAATATTATCATTAAATAATAAATCTTTAGTTTGTATTAAAGAGAAGTTATTATCATGAGGGAAATAATTTGTATTTTTTAAAGAAAACAGTTTTAAATTATTATCTTCATAATGCATATATTCATGAAATAGATCATTATAATATTTTTTATAACATTCCTTTTCTTCAATATGACATTCAAATAAGCATTCAACACTTTTAAAATAATCTCTTTTTCCATAAAGGAAATTATCTTTAATTATTTTAGATAAATATTCAAAAGCATTTAAATCTTCTTTTTTTAAAGATAATTCCCTAGCAATATTAAATATATGATACCAATGATATATTCTATAATTTAAATGTTGATCCATATATTCAACTAATTTTTTAGGAGTTTCTAAATATCTTTGAACATTTCTTACAGATTCTTCTAAATCTAATTTAATTCTATCAAAATTCACTCTTAAATTTAAATAATTTTTCTGTGTATCTATTATCTTTTCTACTATATTTAAAGGTAATCTTCTTTGTTCATCAAATTGAGGTAAAATTATTTTTTTATCTCCCCAAAAATCATCTCCTTGTTCTACTTGATTAATTATTTGAATTATTTCCATTGGATTTTGAGTAAGACAAATTTCTATAAATTTCAAATTAATATCGTTAAGGAAAAAAGAACAAATTTTTAAAAATAAGAAAACATTTGATTGATAAGAAAAAGCTTGTTCAAAAAATTTATTTCTACTATCTTCTAATTTATTACATAATTTTGGTGATTGAAAAAAATCATTAAATTGATTAAAAAATTTTGGATTTAAAACTTCTTCATTAAATCCAAAAGAATTATATTTACTATAATGATATAATTCATCTTCATCAGTTCTTTCATTTAATCTTAATATTTCTAAATTAGAAGGAATATAAAATTTATTAAAAGGATGAGATCTCTCATGAAAATACCAAAAATTTTTATGAGGTGTTGTACTTTCTAAAGTTTTTTTACAATTTTCAATAAAATGCATATCATTAACTTCGAATATATTATATTCTTTAGGAATTGATTTAATTAAATGTCTTAAATGTGTTGAAAATTTACAAGCTTGTAAATTTATGCTATCTAAAAATACTTCTAAATTAATAACTTGAATATATGCATTTATTAATAATAATCTTTCATGTCTTGAACAAATATATTTTATTATTGGAGGTTTTTTTAAAAATTTAACTTTTGATTCTATAAATACATTATATCTTGCTAATATATTACTTCTATTTTTTTGTTTTTTCTTATTAACATAATAAAAATAATCTTTAGCTAATTTATTATTTATTTCTTCTACTTTTTTTTCTAATTCATGTAAAGAAGCAGCTTCATTTTTATTATTTTTTGGATTATTAATAAAAGAAATAACATTAAAAGTTGGATTTGTTCTAACAATAATTCCTTGATTTTTATATAAATTTAATTCATTAACATATTTTTCACTATCAAAGAATAAAGTATGATTATGTTGAATAGCAATTAACAAAAGGAAAAAATTCATATATTCATATGAAGTTAAAGTTTTTAATTCATTTAATCCATTTTCAAATAAATCAGTTTGAACAGAAATGATATCTTTAAAATAAACACAAGGTACTAAAGAAGGATCAAATTCTTCAATAGAAAATTTAGGAATTAAATTTTCATTTTTTTCTTTTAAAACTTGTAATTCATTATGATATCTTTCTAAATAATTATTTTTTTTAGCATCAGTATCAGTATAAGGTGTCATACCAACACAATCTTTCATTGTTAAAATATTTTCATTTGTATTTAAAAATTTATCTTTTTGTTTTTCATAAATGTCAGCTAATAAAGTATTTTTAACAATTAAATTAAAAACTAATTGTTTCATTCTTGTAATTTCAATAGCATTACAATATATTTGTAATTCATCAACTTGATTTTTAAAATCAACCCATCCACTTTTGAAATCATTCATTAATAAATTTAATAAACTTTTTTCTAAATCATCTAACATTAAATGTTCTATTTGAGTAGGATCTTTTGGTTCTGCTTGTTTAATAAAATCAATATTTTCAAAATCACTTCTTTCTAAAATTTGATGAGGTAAATATACTAAAATTTCAGGAGGAATTCTATCAATTGGAGAACTTAAAATTGCAGTTAAATTTTTTAAAGTATAAATAAAAGAATGATAATTATCTATTATTGTATTTTGTAAATAATATAATTTTTCAAAATCAGTTGAACTTTTTTTTCCACTTATTTTATCTTTAAAATTTTCCCATTCTTCAATTAAATGATCAAAAATTGATATTTCTAATCCATCTGAACTTATAGAATTTTCAAATATAAATTGATCAAAAAATACTTTTTTTGTTTGATTAATTAAATCAAATATATGTGCAATTTCTGATAAAGATTCAAAAAATTCTATTTCATTTCCTTTTGAATTTGGATCATCTTGTTCAAAAAATTTATGTGGAAAACCTTCTTCAAATTTAATGAAATTTATTTCTTTGTTTAAAACTGATATTACTTGAGGATTTTTTTCTATATAATTCATATATTGATTTTCTAAAAATGGATTTGGAATATTTAATAAAGATCTTATTTGATAATTTAATAAATCTAATGAAGTATTTGAAACTGAATATGAATAATTATTTTGTGGTTTTTTCTTTTTTTCTGTATCACTTTCATTTATTGATTCTATTAAACTTTCTCTTAAAGATTTTATTATTTCATCTTGACTTCTAATTAATTCTTCTGTATCATTTTCTAAAAAATTATTATCTCCTCCTGTTAATGCTATACTGAATAATTTTTTTAAATATCTTAATAATAATTTAACTTTATTATCTATTTCTTTTGCTTTTTCATTTTTTCTTTGATTTAAATTATCTAAATCACCTTCATCTGAATTAAATGAATCATTTTTATTTGAATCATCAAATTTTAATATTTTTTCTTCATTATCATTATTATCTAATTCTAAATTTAATTCATTTTCTAATTTTTTTTCTTTTTGAAGTTTAGTGAATAATTCAATAAATTCATCTAATTGTTTAAAAGCATTTTTTTCATCATCATTCATTTCATTAAGCATTTTTTTCCTTTTTAATTCAATAAATTGTTTAATTAATTCAATATCATTTCTATCAAATCTAACATGTTGAATAATTTCTAAAGCAGATTCACCTAATAACCAATAATATTTATCAATAGTATCATATAATTGTCTATTTTCATTAATTTCCATTTTTTTTTGATAATCAATTAATATATGTGTAAAAGCAGCTTTTTTTCTTAATAATTCTACTTCAACCATATAACTTGAAGTAAAATAATGATAATTTAAATCTAAAATTGGTCTTTTTGCCATTACATTTGTTATTTCTTTCATTAATTTTTTTTGTTGATAAATATCTGTTGTATTATCATATATTGTCATTAATTCAGAAATAAATTCAAATTTGGCATATAAGTAATCAAATTCATTTAAAAATAAATCTAAAATTACTTGAGTTCTATCAATAAATGGATTTGGTACTTTATCAGTATCAACTATTAATTTTTCTTTTTTTTGAATATAATAAGTTCCAATTTTACAAAATTCATCTTCTAATTGTTTCATATCACTTAAAGTTGCTTCATAAATAATATAATTTCCTTTAGCATCTTTTATTCTTATTAATTTATCTGAATATTCTATATATTCATCTATTTCTTCAAAATAACTTTTATTATATAAATCTTCGTTCTTTTTACTATCTATTATTCTTTCTAAAGAAGGTATTATTGGATTTGTTTTACTAAATTCACTTAATGGTTGAGTTACTATTAAATTTTTTGGTTTATTATGTTCATTAGGTATTGTTCTGCTTAAAATTTCAGTTAAATTTCCTAAATCTTCATTTTTTTTCCATGTTCTATTTTCTAATTTATATGAATCTATTACTATCTTTTTTTGAACATATCTAAAATAATTTAATAAGTTTAAAATGTAGAATTTAAAATCCCTTAATTTTAAAAATCTAAGTGTCATTAAATATTTTAATAAATCTGAATCTATTCTATCAGTATATTCATCATGTGGATTTAATAAATTAGATTTTTTATTTCCTTTTGCATTATCATCATTTTCAATAATTTCAGCAACTAATTCTCTTAATTGACTATATTCATTTTCTTCTTTTTTAGAACTAATTAATTTAATTGTACTTTTAATTTTATTTGAAGTATTCATAGTATAATCTTCAATTAATCTATTTAAAGTACTTAAATCAACTTTTTCAATAATTTCTAAAATATATTTAAAATTAGAATCAACATATCCAATTTCATTTAAAATTCTCATTTGATGAATATATTTAATATCTATATCAGGAAATAAACAAATACAACAAGTCCAATGTGAGCTTTTAATATATACTTCACTTTTAAATGAAGTATGCTTTAAAGATTCATTTAAAAATTTATTATCTCCATTTACCAAAAATCCCTTTTCAACATTATATTTATTTCTTAAAATTTCAGTTGTTTTTGTTTCTAAATTTAAATCCGGTTTTTCAGTTGATTTTAATTCTCCGGAAATAATTTCATTAAATGTTAATTCATATGAATTAAATTTAAAATTTTTTGTTTGTTGATTAAAATATCCTGGATAAAATACATTTATACTATATGAAAAAGCCCTTCCTTTATCAATACTTAAATCAAAAGGAATATTAAAATATTCACAAAGTTCTTTTAAATAAGGTCTTATTTCACTATTTAAAGAAATTATTAATGGAGGATAAAAAATATCATATGTAAAATTATATTTTGTTTTTTCTCCTTCAAATTCGTTTTTCATTTTATAATAAAAATTATATTTGGATTTAAAATAATCTTTAAATAATTTTAAATCATTTGAAGCACATCTTTGTTTTTCTGCTTTATAAATTGATTTAATTGTTTTTATTTGATTTTCATAACTTTTTTTAAAAATATTGTTTAATAAAATTTTAGAATTAGAATAAATTTCCATTCCATTTTTAATTGGACAATAAGTAATATTTGGTTCAAAAGCTTTTAAATGAAGAGAAACTTTATTTCTGTAAGTTTTTTCTCTAAAAAAAACTTCAAAATCATCTTTTCTTAAGGAATAATGAATTGTATCTTGTTCTTTTTTTAAAAAAATTGAATCTATTCTTTTTACTTTAAAATGCTTTAAATAATATTCAAAATCTTTTGAAGTTTTATCTTCTTTATTCAATAAACGAATAATTCTTTTTAAAGTTAAATCAAGTTCTGTATTTATTTTACCTATTTTATAATCTTTATTTAATTGGAATTTTTCATCAAAATCTTTAAAATTTAAAATTTGATTTGCTTTAGTTAAAATTTTTTCTCTAATATTATTTAATCGAAAAAATTTTTGAATAAAAAAAGTTGTTAAATCTTCTTTAACTTGTTCAGGTTTATTTCTAAATTCTAAATCTTTCATTCCTTTATATTGTAAAGTATCAGGATATAATTTCATTATTTTTGGAATATCATCTTCTTTAGTAAAAAAATCATTTAATATTTTTTTAATTCTTTCATTTTGTTTTTCTGGTTCTAATAAATTATCATTTTTATTTTGAATTAAAGATATTAATTTACAATATATATCATTTGTTAATTTGTTTCCTGGATATACTTCTTTTAAATTATTTCTATAATTTGAATATACTTCTTCTAATTTTCTCATTATATTATCATTATTATCAATTAATGTATCAAATAAACTTTTTTGTTTTTCTTCTTCTCCTTGATTTACTTTATTATTTTCTTCTTTAGACATTTTAATTTGAAACTTCCAAAATAATAATTTTAATGTATATAATAATTTTATTATTTAATTAAAATAATTTAATAAAAACAAATTTCTTTATCTATTATTACAATTAAAACTATATTAGTTTAATTTTATATTATGCTTTTTATTTTCATTTTATTATTTAATAAATATTAGCGAAATGACTATTTTTAAGTTCTTATTTTATAAGAATATATATTAATTATATATATTTTTCCTATTTTTTATAAAAATAAGTTTAAATTGAATTGATTCTTGATTTTCACTTTTAATAAATAAATAAACATAATTTAGTTTTATTTAAAATTTATTTATAGTTCTTTTTTTATAATTTTAAATCATAATATCTTGATTTGAATAATGAGAATGTGAATATTCATCATTAATATGATTTTGATGATTTGATTTTAATAAAACAAAATCTTCAAATGAAAATTGTTTTACGCAATAATGTTTACTTTTTTTTGGTTCAAAATTTTTCATATAATTATAATTTAAATCATTAGATTCATCTATACCAATTATATAATTTGAATCTTTGTATAAAAAATTATTTTGATTTGGATTTTTTTTATTATTATTATTTATTTCAAACAATTGTTTTCCTTTTTTAGAATAAGAAGATTCTGAATAATCATCGTCTTTACTATTAAAATTAAAATCAAAATTGTTATTCATATTATTAAAAATATTTTTAAAATTATTTTTATCTTCTAAATTTAAACTAAGAAGAGCTTCTGAAAATTCTTTTTCTTTTGAAATATCTTTTTTTAAATTAGAAAATTGAATTATTCCTAATATACTATTCATTTTTTCTTCTGATATTTGAACTTTATTTTTTTGAAAAATTTCTATGATTCTATTACAAAGATTATTCTTTAAAAAAACAGCATTAAAATTTTGAATATATGGATTGTTCTTGGTGAGAAAATTTTGCATACTTTTTTTTGAATAAAGAGTACTATATTTTATTATATAATATATTCTTACTTATAACTTTTTAAAGTTAAATTAAAATCATTAATTTTAACTTTCATAGAACCAATAAAATGAATCCTTAAAAAATCTTTTGAAGAAACATTATCAAAATGAATTTTTCCTGATTGTTGAATTTTAATATATTTATTTAATTCTTTACAAATTCCAGTAGTTAAATTTTCTATTTTCATGAATTTTTCTTCTAAAGAAATCCATTCTTTAACATCTTCTATTTTTTCTTTTAGAATTTTAGATATTTGAATATAGAAATTTTCTAATTTTTCTTTATGAAATTTTTTTCTTTCAATAACTATTTGTTTTATCATTTTTGCTTTTCTTTCTGGATCTTCTGTGTTAGGTAATTGTATAATTAATTTATCAAATGATTCATTTTCATTTATTTCATTTTTAACTTCATTATTTGATTGATTTATTTCATTTAATATTTTATTTGATTTATTTGAATTTAAAGATTCCATTGAATTTACTTCTTGTGGAAATTTTAATTTATTCTTTATAAAATCATCCATTATTTCATTTTTTGGATAAATTGGATTTATATTTTTCCTTTTTTTTAATAAATCACAAAAATCATCAATGTTAAAATTTTGTTTTAAATCTTCTTCTTTTTCTAACATTAACCCTTTATTTTTGTCTTCATTTGGAGATAAAATTTTGGAAGAATTATTTAAATTTGTTTTTTTTGGAAAGTTTATTACTAAAGGAAAATTATTACTTTGATAACTATAAAATATCATATCACCATCAGTTTGTTTCCATTGAAAAGATTCGTTATTTTTTTTGATATAAAAAAATTTCTTTTCATCATTCATTTGAATCAATTTCATTGATTAAATTAAAATATGAATTAATGAATATATAAAAATAAAAAAAATTTTTTAATATTTGAATTAAATAAATGGGATGTTCTCCAAATACAAAGTATTTATTATTTTTATTTATAGAACTTTAAAAATTAAAGGGAAAGAACAAACAGAAAATCCAAATAATATAACAGGTAATATAGGAATTAATAGTGTAAGTTATATTGTTCCTTCAATGATAAATTTAGAAAATGAAAATAGTATAATTTATAATAAGAATAAAAATTATGAGACCAATATAAAAAAATATAATAGAAAAAATAATATTTTATTTGAATTAAGACATAATAAAACTTTAGTTGATAGAATTCCTAATTTTAAATCTGAACTTTCTAAAATTGAAGATATGAAAAAAAATTTAAAATCAAGAAAAAAATCAACTGTAATTGCAAATCCAAAATCATTTAATTCATTACAAAAAAAATCAATAAATAAAGAACAGGAAAAAAAAACAAATTTAATTAATAAAAATAATTTATACTTATCTACAATAAATGAAAATGCAGACAATGAATCAGAAAAATATGATAATACACTTTTTCATTCTCCACAACATCAACGTATAACAAAATTAAAAATGTCTCCAACTATTGAAATCAGAAAAACTGTTTCAATTTCAGATTTTAGAACAAATATAAAAAATAATATTTTAATCCCTGAAATTTTAAGAAAATTTGATTTAAATGCTGAACATGATTTTAATATATCAAAAAAATGGTTTTTATATCAATTAAAAATGTCACTTCTTCAATCAAAAAAATTAATATTAAGTCATCAAGTGGAAAAAAGTTTTAATGAAAATATAAATAATATGGAAAAAAAAGATAATACAATAAAATCAAACTATTATGATATATTTACAAATTATTCAAATATTGAAATTCATCAAATGGAATCATATGAAAAATTTGATGATAATAATATAAAAATAAATCATTATATAATATTTAAAAATAAATTATTAGGAAAAGGAGGATTTAGTGCAGTTTATATAAGTCAAGATTTAGATTATAATAAAGAAATGGCAGTGAAAATAACAGAAAAAAATGCAAGAGCAAATAGAACAAAAAAAATATATGATTATGTAAAAGAAGAAATAACAATTTTAAGAAGACTTCATTCAAAATATATAATAGAATTTTATGATGTTATAGAAAGTAAAAATGATATATATATATTTATGGAATATATGAAAAATAATAGTTTATTAACAAAAATAAAAGATTTAACTGGATTTCAAGTTTGGAGATATTTTAGAAATTTATTATGTGCAGTTGAACATTGTCATGAAATAGGTAAAATAGTACATAAAGATATAAATGTAAATAATTTATTAATATCTGAACAAGATACAATTAAATTAAGTGATTTTGGAATTAGTGTTATTATTGGAAATAAAGATGATTTATTACCTTCTAATGGTCCTTGTACTTATTCTCCACCCGAAAAAATATATGGAAATAATGATTATTATCATGGTAAATCTGCTGATATGTGGTTAGTCGGAGTCACTTTATTTCATATGGTTTTTAAAAAACCTCTTTTTTCAAATTTTGGAAATTTAACTGAAAATGATTATAAAAATATCACTTTTCCAAATAATATTGATGTTGATCCTAGAGTTACTGAAATTTTAAATTCTCTTTTAGATTTTAATCCTGAAAAAAGATTAACTATTAAAGATTTAAGAAAAAATAAATGGGTTACTCATAATGATGAATTTCCTTTACCTGATATTTACGATGAAGCTTTGGAATATTGTTATAAGTTAGTCACTCAAAAAATTGAAAGAATTAATAAGGATGATGATAATAAAAAAATTAGTGATGATATTTCTATTTCAAATTTTTATGATAGTGATTATTAGGTTATATTATATTAATTGGTAATTGTAGGTTTATATTTTGGAGAATATATAATGTTGGATAATTTATATATTGGGTTATTGTGGGAGTAAAGAATATACATATTGAAAACTTGATTAAATTATTATGTAGATAATTAATTATATAATAAATTTATTCTTTATATTACTAAATTTTATTCTAAAATTTTTTATTGATACATTATATTGATTTTTTATTTATTTAAACATTAAAAATCATTAGAATTGTTATTTACAATATAATTATTCATTAAAAAAGATGAAATTAGATAAAGGTTTTAAAAATCAATGATTATATATTAAAAACAAATATTATTTTTTTAATAAGGGAAAAAATGAGTATTTTTAAAAATTTACATTTACATTTAACAAAAGCAATAAAATATGAAAAAGCAACAATTGACAAAACATTGAAAAAAATATATTTAAAAAACAAAAGAAATAAGAAAGATAACGAAATATTATATAACCAACTTCAATATTTACCATGTTTCAAAAATATTTTAAGTAATAATATAAATGGTGAATTAATGTATTCAAATATAATAAATAGAATGAATATAAAGATTTTAAAAGGAGGAGAAGCATTATATCGTTGTAGAGAAAATATAACAAGTATGTCTTATATATTAGAAGGCAAACTTATTGTTTATAAAAAACCAAAAGAATATAAATTTAATAAAAAAACTCATAAATTTAAATTTATTGATAAAATCGTTAATGCTTTTCAAAATGATTTATCTGGTTATTTTAATAAAATACCAGATTATTATATTGAAAAAGGAGATAATTATGGTTTTAATGATATGAAAAAACAAAAAAGAGAAGTTTTAACTGAAGCTGCTTCTAATTTATGTATTGTTGGAGAATTAAATTTAAATGATTATCTTGTTATTTTCGAAAAAACAGAATTTTTAGAAAAACAAGATGTTTTATTATTTTTAGGTGGATTAAAAATTTTTGAAAATATATATTTTGATTTTTTTGAAAGAATATATAATAAAATTACAAAAAAAACATATAAAAAAAATGAATATGCTTGTTTTAAAAATTCACCTTGTGATAGATTTATAATAATAAGAAAAGGAAGTTTTAAATTATATTTTAATTCAAGGATTAAATTTTTAAATTATTATGATTTATCATCATTTGATAATAAAGAATTAAGAACAAGCGGAAATACAAAGAAAAATTTAAATTATGAAATAAATAATACATATGATGATAATATTGAATATCAATTAATAAATGTTGGAAGAGGAGAAATTGTTGGTGATATTGAATTTACATATAATATTAAAAATTATTTTTTTAATTTAAAATGTGATATTGATAATTCTCAAATATTAGAAATTCCTATTAATGATTTATATAGACTTTCTTCTAGACAATTAAGAGAACAAATTAAATTAGAAACAAATGAAAAAATTAAATTATTTACTGAAAGAATTGAAGAAATTAAAAATGTTAATTTAAAATTACAAACAAAACAAAATCAATATAAAAATGTAATTTTATTAAAAATTAATAAATCAAAAGGGAAAATATTTGAGAAAATTGAAAAGAAAGAAAAAAATAAAGCTTTAAATCAAGTAAATAATAAAAATTTTAGATTATTATATATAAAAAAAAATATATCATTATCAACAGAAAAAAATAATCCAAAATATAATATTTCAAATCCAAGTACTGCAGTTTCTTCTAAATATTTAAGAAAAATTAAAGTTCCTCAAGTTTATGAATTTCACAAAATTTTAAAGAATAATCATTCAAATTCTAATTATTTAATTAAACATAATCATGTAATTAAAAATAGATCTAATAGTGCTAAAAAATCATCTTTTAATAATATTAGTGAAAGGAATTTATTTGAAAATAAAATTAAAAGACAAGTGAGTACTAATTCTAAACATAGTGTTATTTATGAAAAAGAAAAAAAAAATTTTCCAGTTTGTTTTGAAATAAATAAAAAATTTGTAATACATAATAATACAAGTATAATAAGTAAAAGTTTGAAAAGTATATTTATGAATCAATCAGCAAAAGATAAGAAAATAAAGAAAAAAATATTATAAAAATATAATATTATAAATTTTTTAAAAACATATAAATTTAAAAAAAACAATTAATCAAAAAAAAATGGATATTTCATCGACAAATACACATGATATATCAACAATATCAAAATTAAATACAACAAATATAAGTAATACTTCAAATGGAGTAAATATAAAAACATTAAATGTAAATAAAGAATATTCAGAATGTGAATCTGCTCTTGAATTTTTTATTATTTCTTTATGTAAAAATTTAAACATAAATTCAAGACAATCAATTGCTTTATTATCAAATAATAGAAAATATTTAACAATAATGTGCTTTAAAGGAATTAAACAAGATTTTAATCAAGTTTTATCGTGGTTTGATGATATTAATAATAATTTAAATATATTAATTAATATTTTAAAAAATTTAAATGATGAAAAAAGTATTTCTATGTCTTTTGCTACTTTAGGAGTTGGAATTTATTCTAAATGTTTAGAAATTTCTAATATTTCTAATTTAATAATATATAATTTATCTAAAGAATTTGAAATGGATTGGGATTGGTTTAAAAATGAAGGTCTTGCTTTATTTATGTTTGCTATTGATAAACATCCTCAAATTAAAAATAAATTATTAGAAACTATTATTTCACTTACTAAAGGAAAATATAATACTTTTATGAATATTTTATTACTGGGAATGAAATCTAATCAATAATAATTTATGTAATTTATTAAATAATATTTTTCTTTCTTATAAATCAAATTATTATAAATTAAAATATTTTATAGAAATATAAACATAAGTAATATCAACTGAGGAAAATCATAAAATTTCAAAATTTACAAACATGAGATCATGGGAATTGGGTCCAATCTCATGTTTATTATAATCTAATCAAATAATAAAATATTTTTTTTTAAATAAATTTTAAGAGACATAAAATTGATATTTACTATATACTTTAATTTCTTTAGGTTAGTTAATTTTATTTAATGTTTTTATGATGAGTTTTGTTTCCACCAAACCTATTATATATAAAATGATGCATTATACATGATTTTCCTACTCCAGAATCTTCTAATATTATTAATTTAAATTCTAAATCTTCAAAAAATTTTTTGTGACTCAGACATATTAAAATATTAATTATTTTATATAAAAAAAAATGGAAATAAAGAAAAATAATAATTGAAAAAAAACAATGAAAGAAAAGAATAATAAATTAAATTTATGAATTAAGTTTCTTAAAATTAATTTATCGAAGATAATAAAGTTGATAAAAAATATTATAATGTGGAAGAGGTGGGAAGGGAGATTTAAAGAATTGGTTGGGAATTGAGATTTGGGATTATTTATTTTATCTATGATTATACTTATTTATTTTGATTAAAATTATTTTCTTTTTTTTCTCTTTTTTTTTAAATTATGTGATTCTTGTTTTATTTTACTTATTTAATAATTAATTTATACTTCAATTAAACTCTTTTTTTTAATTTTTGTCTTCTTATTTAGTCTCATTAATTAAAATTTATTATATAAAAGAGTTATTCTTTAGAATATAATTCCTTTTTTCTAATAAAGTACTTTTTAAAGAAAAATTAATGTATTTATTATTTAATTAAAAATTATTTTAATGATTGATTATAAAAAGAAATTTAAGGATTTAAATAATAAAATATCAGGTATTATTGATGAAAATAAAAAGGATAATAATAGAATTAATAAATATATTTCAAAATTAGAAGATATTGAAAAAAAAACAATTAAAAGATTTAATTGTTTAGATAAATCATTTATTAATTTAAAAGAATATTTTATAAAACTTTCAAATCAATATCATTTAAATTTAAAAAATGAAAAGGTAAATAATTTTGAAAAAAAAATTAATGATATATCAAATAAAGCAGAATATGATTTAAAAAATAAAAAAGAAGAAAAATATAATTTTATAAATACTATATTTAAAAAACTAGAAAAAATTATATTAAATATTAATGAAGAGAATATGAAAGAAAAAAATATAATTAAAAAAGATTCAGAAGAATTTAAAAGTATAACAGAAGAAAAAATAAAAAAATATAATGAATGTATTGAACAAGAAAAAGAAGAAACACAAAAATTTAATAATGAATTTAAAAATTCTATTGATACAGTTTTTAATAATATTAATAAAAAATTAAAAGAAGAAGAAGATAAATTAGATTTAAATAATGAAAATCAATCTATAAAATTAAAAGAATTTAATGATAAAATAAATGAAAATTTAGATGAACAATTAAAAATTAATGAAGAAACTAATAATAAAATGTTATTAATTATTAAAGAAACATGTTCTCAATTCTTTGAAAACTAAAATTATATTTAATTAAATTGAATATTTTAATTTAAAAAAATATAATTATTAATTTAACAAAAATATTTTTTAGAAAAATAAGTATTTAAAATCAAGATATTCATATAAGTATATCTATAATTAGAAAAAAATCAAATAAAAAAATAATTTAATGTATATTAAAAAGTTTTATTTTTTGATTTGATGAAATAAATTTTCTATTATTATTATTATAGAATGACTTATTGAATTATTATCTAATATTTCTAAAACATGTTTTTTTTGAAATATACATTTTAAAAAAGCAAAGAAATTTTTTACTTTGTTTAATTGAATTTTCTTTGAGTTAATTTAATTTAATATTTTTTTATTTTATTATACCTTAGCTAATGTCAATGTCATGTTCCAAATTTTGTGTAAAATGTTGATAACAAAAAAGATATGAATATGCTCCTTCTTTAAGCATTAATTGATAATTTATATAAAATAAATAATTATAATATAAGGGTAAACAGAAAAAAAATTTACATAATAATGATAATGATAATAATAATAATAATAATAATAATAATAAAAAAGTAATTTAAAACCCAAAAAGAAAAAAGAAGAATTGTAATATCATAGAAGAAAACAGGATAAAATTTTTTGAAAGAACATAAATTTAATTAATGAATTGGAAAAAATTAAAAAAATATTTTTCTTTTTACCTTAAATTTTTTTTATTTTTTTCATTTATTATCAATTATTAAAAATAAGAATAAATAGAATTGTTAAAAAAGATAAAATTTAAGAACTCCAGATTTCAGGAATTAAAGTAAGAAAATATTTTTGATTATCAGGAGGAAGTAAAGCATACATATCTTTATGTAATTGAATGAATTCTTTTTGATTAATAGAATTTCCTCCTACAGCAGCGAAATTAATTCCATCTTCTAATTTTTTTTTAGCATAATCAGGTTTTCTTCCAAAAATAGAAACTAAAGGTAATTTTTTTAAATTAACTTTTTTCCAAAGTTCTTCAATAGGTAAATTTCCTTCAGGACAAATATTACTAAAAACTTCAGAACATTTATTCACTAATTGAGGAGGTGGCTCAATTTTAAATATTTCACTAAATTTTTGAACTGAAATCGAAGTTGCATCTTTTTTTATATATTTTAATAATGTTGATACTTCATGAGATGAAAGAAAAATTCCAAATTCTGAAAGAAATGGATCTATCCCTGTTATTGATACTTTCTTATTACCTGAAAAATCTTGAGTGTATACTACACTAAGTATTTCGTTTAAACTGTATATTTGCTTGTTATATCTCATTTGATTTATCATTTTTGATTTTATGGATTCTAAAGTATTTTCTTCCATTTGATTATTTTAATTTCTATATTTTTTATTTTAAACAATTTATATTTTCAGTTTTATTTTTAATAATAAAAAATGAAATGTTCCAAAAATTAAACAAAATTAAGTATACTTAAATAAAAAAAAATCAAATAATTAATCATACATATTATAAATTAATTCTCGAAATATTTATTAATAAAAAAAATATTAAAAAAAAAAAACAAAAAAAAAACTTTTTTTAAAAGCAATGAAATCAAATACAAACAAATACACAAAAACCTCAAAAGTCGGAGAAGGAACATATGGAGTAGTATATAGAGCCAAAGATCAAAAAGGTCAAGAAATATATGCATTAAAGAAAATACGTTTACAAGCAGAAGAAGAAGGAATACCATCAACAGCAATTCGTGAAATATCATTATTAAAAGAGTTAAATCACAAAAACATAGTAAAACTATACGACGTACTTCACACTCCAAAGAAATTAACATTAGTCTTTGAATATGTAGAGCAAGATTTAAAGAAAGTAATAGATGGATCAAATGGTAATGGATTAGAAATAAAGACAGTAAAATCATATTTATATCAATTATTAAAAGGAATAGAATATATTCACAATCATAAAGTTCTTCATAGAGATTTAAAACCTCAGAATTTATTAGTAACAAAAGATGGGATAATAAAAATAGCAGATTTTGGTTTAGCACGTGGATATGGAATTCCAGTGAAAAATTATACTCATGAAGTTGTTACTTTATGGTATAGACCACCTGATGTTTTATTGGGAAATAAAAATTATGGTACTACTGTTGATATTTGGAGTATTGGTTGTATTTTTGCTGAAATGGTCATTGGGAAACCTCTTTTTATGGGAAAAAGTGAAAGTGATCAACTTAAAAAAATTTTCAAAATTAGAGGTACTCCTTCTGATTCTTATGCTTCTTCTTTAAGAGAATTACCTCAATGGGGAATCAATGATAATGTCTTTGATGTTAATAATGAAGATAATATTAAAAATTATGTAAGTAATTTAGATGCTGAAGGAATTGATTTGTTACTTAAATGTATTCAGTTAGAACCTGAAAAAAGAATTTCTGCTGAAGAAGCTCTTAAACATCCTTTTTTTGATGATATCATTCCTCTTATGAAAAAAATTTATGAATGATTTATTTATGTTTTTTCTTTCTCTTTTTGTTGATTGGATAATTAGTTTTTTGTGTTTATTTTAATAAGAATTTTTTATATATTATTTTAGATTAAAAATATGTTTTTATGGAGTTTTTTAATTTTTTTATGTAATTATTTATTTTTTTTCAATATACTTCAATTATGATAGATGAGATTAAAATTATAAAACCAAATGAATCAAAAAGAGTTAAATTAATTTTGAAAATTGTAATATTTGTTATAATTCTTAGTTTATTTTATCCAATTTCATTTTTAGAAAATAAACCAAACAAATTAATTGATTATCAAAAATTAATAAGAAATTTAAATGAAAGTTTATTATTTAAAATATCAATAACTTATAATGACATATTTATATTTTTGTTAATAATAGGATTTAATATATGGAACATATATAAAAGTTATTTATTTTGCATTGGTTTTTCAATATCTTGTTATTTTTCTTCAATAATAAGAATGATAAAAAGAGTTCCTCCTTTATTTATAAAAAATTTTGAAGAAAGAGAAATAATAAATAATATAAATTTATTATGTAATAATAATTTAATTTATTCTTCTCCTTCTTCTGATTCTTTAATTTCAACTTTTATAATATTAACTTTTACATCTTATATGAACAAAGAAAAATTTTTAAAAAATAATCTTATTTATAGAATGATTACTTTCTTAATAAGTTTTATTATTATTTTTATTTATTTATGGTATCTTTTGTTTCAACTTAATAGTTCTTTTTATGATATTCTTATTGGTTTTATGATTGGATTACTTTTATTTTTTATTTTTTGTTATTTTTTACCTTTAGATTTTAATGAGTCAAAACAATTTATTCAAATTATTAAAATAAATACAATGTACTTTATTTTCGTGAATTTATCATTGTTCTCGATTTTAGACTATTTTTATTTTTATGATTCTTTAAGTCAAGATTTCAATCCAATTGAAAATTATTGTTTAAAATCTTCTTTTAAATATAAAAAATATCCTATTGAAAATATTGGACTTGGTTTAAATTATTTAATAAATTTAATTATTACTATTTCATTAAAATTACAATATTTATATATTTATAAAAAAAGTTATAATTTATTTATTAAAGGATATTTTTTTATTGAAGATGATACATACAGAGAATCATTAACTTCGATTTTATCAAATAATAATATTACATATTATTCTCAATTAAAAAATATATTATTTTATATTTTAAGAGTATTAATTTGCTTCTTATTAATTTATATTTCAAAAATACCAAATAAATTTATAATCTTTGAAAAAATAAATTTCAATAAATTAATTATTACAGACTTTATTCCAAATATATTTTTTCATTTTTGCTTATTTTTTATAACAAAGCCTTTATTTAATTATTTAAATATAAATAACATATAATAATATTTTTATTTTTTAATTAAATACTTTTTATTATTATATAATAATAGTATAATCTATTAAATTATAAAATTCAGTAAAAAAAATATGAAAAATAATATAGTAAATTATTTAATTTATGTAACTTAATATAATTTTTAAAAATACAATAATATAATAAATTTAATATTTATGGAATCAATACAAGTAGCAATAAGAATTCGTCCCTTTTTATCATATGAAAATGAAACAAATACAACAATTCAAACATTTGAAGATAACAATAAAAAAATAATCTTATCAAAAAACAATAAAAAATTTGTGAGTGAATTTGATAGAATTTTTCCAGAAAATTCAAAACAAGAAGATATTTATAATTTTATAAATCCAATTATATCTTTAACAATTAAAGGAATAAATTCGACTATTCTTGCTTATGGACAAACAGGAAGTGGAAAAACATATACAATGTTTGGAGAAGATTTTACAATGAATAATAATGGAAAATTATTTTCTAAAAGATTAAAAAAAGATAAATATAATTTTATTATTGATGAAGAATTTGTTGTTGATCCTTTTTCAAATTCAAATGGAATTATTCCAAGAGTTGTTTTAGATTTATTTAAATATAAAAATAAAAATAAAACAATAATAACATGTTCATATATTCAAATTTATAATGAAAGAATATATGATTTATTAATAGATAATACTTTTAAAAAATCAGAGAAAAATTTAAATTTTGATACAGCAATAAATAATAATAGAACCGAGAAAATAATTAATCAAGAAAATTTAAAAATTAGAGATGATAAAAAATTAGGTCCAATAGTAGATGGTGCTTTAGAATTAGAAGCGAATAATTTTTATGATATTTTTCAAATCTTAAGAACTGGAGAATTAAATAAAAAAAAAAGACAAACAAATAAAAATGAAATGAGTAGTAGAAGTCATTCTATTTTTATTATATATTATAATAATAAAGAAGAAAAAAAAAAAGCTAAAATATCATTTTGTGATTTAGCTGGAAGTGAAAAATATGAATCAACTGAAAATTATAAAAAAGTTCATTTTAATGAATTAAAAAGTATAAATAAATCTCTTTCAATTTTAGGAAATGTTATAAATGCTTTGGCAAAAAAGAAAAAAAAAATACATATTCCTTATAAAGATTCAACTTTAACTCATTTATTATCTAAAAATTTAGAAGAAAAAACATATTTAATTGCAACAATTTCTCCTTCTGAAAATAATTTTGAAGAAAGTTTAAATACTTTAAATTTTGCTGATAGATCTCATATAATTTCTACTAAAGTAACTCCAAATAATTTTGAAGATAATTATTTAGAAAATGGTTTAGATAAAATAACTATTAAAAAATTATCAGAAGAATTAAAAGAATTAAGACAATTATTAAAAATTAGAAGTAAAAGAGGAACTTTAGAACCAATTCAAAAAGAATTAATTAAATTAAAAGAAGAAAATAATGAATTAAAAAGATTATTAAAAAATCCAAATATTCAAAAATTAATTAAAGAAAATAAATATTTAAAAAAAGAATTACAAAAATATTCTTTTTCTCAAACTCCATATGGTTTAACTGAAAAAACTGAAAGTAATAAATTTTCTTCATATACTAATGATATTAATTATAAGCAATTTAAAAAGGCTTTAAGTTCAAAAAATTATGAATTAAATATGGATGATAATAATATTTTGAGAAATACTGGAAAAAATATTATTTCAAGTCAAGATTTTAATATGAATAAAAATTTAGGAGATAAAAAAAGAAATTATATTTCTTATGTTAATTCTGGAAGAGAAAAATCATATAATAAAAATTTAGATGATAATAATAGAATTATTGATATGACAAATAGAAAATTAAAACTTTATGATGAATTACAAATAAAAAATAAAAGTGATAAATTAGTTAACCATATTAATAGTAGAAATTATAAAGGAAAAAATTTTAAAAGTCATGATTTATTTTTTGATGACGATGAAGATTTTTATTTATGATTAAATTAAAATATATAAATTTATTGTTTCATAATTTTTTCACTAGACAATTTACTATTATTTTGTAAATTTGATTAAAAATTAATTTTAATAATTTTCTTAATTGAAATTGAATTTATTTCATAATTTTATTTTTTTTTACTTAAATTTTTAGATAATTTATATTAATAAAAGGATTATCTTTACTTTTTTAAAAAAGAAAGAATATGAATTGGGTCATCAATTAATTTATATGTTTTTTTTATTAATTATCAAGATACACATTTTTATTAAATTTTCAAATTTTATTTTTATTCAAAATAAATATTTAAAATAAAATTTTAGAAATTTTAGGAAGAAAAGGATATTCATAATTATTATTTAATTCATTCAAAATAGTTATTGTTAATTTCTAATAAAAATAAAAATTATATAAGAAAGAAATAAAAATATTTTAAATAAAATTTATATAAATAACCTAAATTAAAATTAACAGCAATTTTTATTTTTTTTATTATGAATATCAGAAATAATTTGATATGCATCGTTAATAGAATCTCTAAAAGCATCACTATCTCTTTTTTGAATATTAGAAATACATTGTTTAATAATATCTAACATCATATTATCAATATTAATATTTTTAGCAGCACTAACTTCATAATATTTTAAATTATTTTCTTTTGCAAATCTTTCAGCTTCTTCTTTTTGAACTTGTCTTTCTTTTTCTAAATCAATTTTATTTCCAACTAATAATAAACCTAATTCATTAATATTTTTTTTTTGACTTAATTCATTTATCCAATAAACAATTCTTTCAAAAGAACTTTTTTTAGTAATATCAAAAATTAATAAAGCACCATCAGCTCCATTATAATATTGGCTTGCAATATTTCTAAATCTTTCTTCTCCTGCTGTGTCCCATATTAACATTTTTACTTTGTTGTTATCTATGTTAATCACTTTACTTTTAAAATCTACTCCTATTGTTGATAATATTTGAGTATTATATTTTTGAGTTGTGTATTGTAATACTATACTAGTCTTTCCTACTGTTGTGTCTCCTAAAGTTAATATTTTTATCATATATTCATTCATTTTTTTTTTTTGGAATGGTATTTTTTTTTATTTTTTATTTCAATCAGATAATTTAAAAATAATAAATTGAAAAAGTTTTTTATGGGAAATGATTAGAATTTCCTATTTTAAATTTAATTAATATTAAGAAATAATTACTTTATTTATTTATAAAAACTCTATAAATAAGTGTCTTTGTATTCAATATAATATTTTTCTAGATTCGCCAAAATATCTTGATAATATGTGTCTAAAAATGAGTCTAAATTTTTGAGTGTTTCTATATTTAAAAAAGAAGGTGTTTCACATAAATCAGTCATTTTATCTAACATTTCAATAATATATTTTATTTGTTCTGAAAAATAATTATTTTCTTGATTTAAAGCATTTTTCATATATTCATAATTTTCATAATTTTTTTCTTCATCAATTACCATTGTAAAAGGATTAAAACAAATATCTTCAAAATCTATTTCATTGAATAGTATATCTCCAAAATTTAATATTTTTATTATTGTTTTATAATCATATTCATCGCTTTTTTTAAAAATATAATCCCCTAAAACATTAATAAAATCTTCTTTTTTTATTTGAACTTTCTATATAATAAATTATATTATTTACTTTTTCAATTTTTTCTATTTTATTAATTATTGATTTAAAAATATTATGATATTTTTTAGAATGAATATAATATAATTTCATTTTTGATTTATAATCATTATAAATTTGAATCCATCTTTTAAGTTCTTTTTCAAGAAGACTACAAAAATTAATTAATAAATTTACATATTATTATCAATAATATTAAAACCTATATTTTGTTGATAATATAATTTATTCATATCTTTAATTTTTTTCTTTTTTAAAACTCTTTCAATTTTACTCCAAATGCAATTTTGTTCTTCTACCTTTAAATTCTTATGATTTTGCATATTTCAAACGATAAATAATAAATTTAAAATTAAATAATATTATTAAAAATAAATATAAATATAAACACTCTAACAAAGTCTTTAATTAAATTATAATAAAATAAACTTATAATATTTATCTTTTTAAATTTTTTTAATTATCAATTTCGCTATCAATATTTTCTGCATTTTCAGAAACAATATCTAATTTATCAGATTCAAAACTTTTTAATTTTCTATGAACTTTACTTTTAGAATTTCCTGTACTTTCGTTTTCTTGATTTTGCAATTCAACTTCATCATCATCATTAAAAATTTCTTTTTCTTGTTTTTTATGATCAAATTTACAACAATTAAAACAAAAACTTAAAAAAGCAAAAAAAATACCAAACAAACTATACATCATCATTAGACTCATTGCTTTTTTTTCAATATTTTGTTCTTTATTAACATTATTCTTTTTATTTTCTTCAATAAATTTTTCTTGTAAATAACCATAAATATAAGAAGAAGGGACTTCACCAAATAAATGAATCATTAAATTAAATAAAGTGAAAGAAATGCCTTTTAAAGAAGTAGAAACACTTGATAAACAAATACTTTGTATCATTGGATTTACAGATGATGCTCCCATTGAATAAATAATACAAGAAACTAAAAATAAAATATAATTATTTTCAATATATGTAATTGAATTTCCAGCAATAACAGTAATAACATAAATTAGAAACATAAAAAAAGGGGAATATATATTTCCTTTTTGACCTAAAATTAGTGATAAGAAAATATTTGTTATTAAACCTCCTAAAGGACCTGAAATTGTTATTATTAAATATGTATATAATTTATATTTTTCATCTGATATTTTTAATACTAAAGGAATATATTCTATTATCCAGAAATTAAATGATGTTACT
>JAEEGL017155668.1_pt1 | contig 45421 bp, 37 predicted proteins | sample 9134231 | NCBI WGS metagenome assembly JAEEGL01 (sample SAMN16246548, study PRJNA631951) | gut metagenome | biome: gut microbiome; feature: rumen; material: fiber-attached | host: Bos | place: Iran: Karaj | collected 2018-10 | reverse complement strand
ATTGAAGTGGTGTGTGTATTACGCACCCAGTTCGAGACGCTTGAAACCAGTGCAGGCGAGTTCCTTGTCGGTGCTCTCGATGAACTGGCGGACGGTCATCTTGCTCTCCATGATGTACTCCTGTTCGACCAGGGTGTTCTCTTTGAAGAACTTGTTCAGACGGCCGTTGGCAATCTGCTGAATCTGCTGCTCGTTGAGGGTAGCGGCTTTCTTGGCGGCCTCTTCCTCTTTAATTTTCTTAGCCAGTTCGACCTGCTCCTCGGTAATCCAACCCTTGGCGCAGTTGGAGGCCATGTGGTCCTCGCTGTCGACGTGGGCGGGGTTAATACCGGCCTTCTTCAGGGAGGCGTCAACGGCCTTGCCGATGAGCTCTTCGCGGGTCTTCTCGGCGGCGACGGCCAATTCCTTGTCCTTCACCTCCTGGGGCACGCTGTTGGCATCGAGGGCGACGGGGCGCATAGCCACGACCTGCATGGCGATGTTGTGTCCAACCTCGTCGTAGCCGGCCTTCGACATTCCGATGATGGAAGCCATGCGGTTGCCTGGGTGGATATAGGCGTAGACGGCGGGAGCCTTGAGGGTCTCGAAGTGGGCCAGCTCGATTTTCTCACCAATCTTGGCAATCTGGTCGGTGATGCAGTCGCTCACCTTGCGGCCTTCGAGCTCCATGTCGAGCACCTGCTCCTTGCTGGTGAGGTGCTTGGCCATGGCGTTGTCGAGGATGGTGGTGGTGAAGGCGACAAAGTCGGCGTTGGTGGCGACGAAGTCGGTCTCGCAGCTCACCATGATGACGGCACCGTAGTTGCCGCAGCTCTTGGCGAGGACGCAGCCTTCGTTAGCGTCGCGGTCGGCGCGCTTGGCGGCCATCTTCTGACCCTTCTGACGGAGGTAGTCGATAGCTTTCTCGAAATCGCCGTCGCATTCCACGAGGGCCTTCTTGCAGTCCATCATGCCGACACCGGTCAGCTGACGAAGCTCATTAACCTGTTTTGCAGTGATATTTGCCATAATTCTTTTCTTCTTTAATTTGATTATTATTCAGCTTTTTCAGCCTTGGGAGCCTCGTTGCGGGGACGGCGCGGACGGGTCTTTCTCTCCACGGGAGCCTCTTCGGCCATCACTTCTTCCTCTTCCTCCTTGGGGGCGTCTTTGTCGAGCATGCGCTCGTTCAGACCTTCCTGGATTGCCTCGGTCATGTGTTTCAGGATGGCGGCAATCGACTTGGAAGCATCATCGTTAGCGGGGATGGGGAAGTCGATAAGGTCGGGGTTGCAGTTGGTATCGACGATTGCGAAAGTGGGGATGTTCAGACGGCGTGCCTCGGCGACGGCAATGTGCTCCTTGTTGATGTCGATGACGAACAGAGCGCTGGGCAGACGGTTCAGGTCGGCGATAGAACCCAGGTTCTTGTCGAGCTTGGCACGTTCGCGCTGCACCTGCAGACGCTCGCGTTTGCTGATGTTGTTGAAATCCTTGTCGTGCATCAGCTGGTCGAGGCTGTTCATCTTCTTCACGGCCTTGCGGATGGTGGTGAAGTTGGTGAGCATACCGCCGGGCCAACGCTCGGTCACGAAGGGCATGTCAACGCTCTTGGCCATTTCGGCGACGATGTCCTTAGCCTGTTTTTTGGTGGCGACGAAAAGCACCTTCTTACCGCTCTTGGCAACCTGTTTCAGGGCAGTGGCGGCCTCGTCGGCCTTGGCGATGGTCTTCTGCAGGTCAATAACGTGGATACCGTTATGCTCCTTGAAGATATAGGGAGCCATTTTGGGATTCCATTTTCTCTTGAGGTGGCCAAAATGACAGCCAGCGTCTAGTAATTCTTCAAACTTTAATTCAGTCATTATTTCTTGTTTCTTATTGTTTACATTCCGTTGTTTACCAATTGGCGAGTAGTCCTTTCTGTGTGTCGGGTTTTTCTGCTTTTGCCTTAGGCAGCAGAACTGGCAACCCGGCGGAGTGTCTCGGCAATTTGGATTCTAAACTTTAATTGATGTTGGATTTTGAGAGATGGGCTCTGAAAAATCTGATTACTCCGATAATTCCGACAACTCCAATTCCGAAATCCAAAAATATACCACTAACGTTTGCTGAACTGGAAACGTTTACGGGCTTTGGGCTGACCGGGTTTCTTACGCTCAACCATACGGGGGTCACGCATCAGGAAACCTTCCTTCTTCAGGGCGGAGCGGTCCTCGATGTTGTTCTCGCACAGGGCGCGGGCGATAGCCATGCGCAGGGCCTGGGCCTGGCCGGTGATGCCGCCGCCGTCGAGGTTGGCTTTCACGTCCCATTTGCCTTCAGCACCGGCAACCTGGAAAGCCTGGTTGACAATGTACTGCAGCGGGCCAGTGGGGAAATACTCTTTATAGTCGCGTTTGTTGACAATGATTTTGCCGTCGCCAGGGGTCATATAGATACGGGCAACGGAGCATTTTCTTCTACCAATGGTGTTGATTACTTCCATATTATGTATTATCTAACGTCGTTAATATTGATTGCTTTGGGATTCTGACCCTGGTGCGGATGCTCAGGACCGGCATACACGTGCAGGTTGCGGAAGAGGGCAGCACCCAAACGGTTCTTAGGAAGCATACCACGGATGGCGTGTTCGAGGATGCGCTCGGGGTGGACGGCGAGCACCTTGGCAGGTGTGGTCTCGCGCTGGCCGCCGGGGTATCCGGTGTAGCGCTGATAAATCTTGTCGGTCATCTTCTTGCCGGTGAAGACAATCTTTTCAGCATTGATGATGATTACGTTGTCGCCGCAGTCAACGTGCGGGGTGTAGCAAGGTTTGGTCTTGCCTCTCAGGATGTTCGCCACGCGGGTGGCAAGACGTCCTACGGTCTGGTTCTCGGCATCCACAAGCACCCATTCCTTCTGGACGGTGTTCTTGTTGGCTGAGATGGTCTTGTAACTTAATTGATCCATTTTTTTATTTAACGATGATGTTTCTTTTGTCTGTTTATAATTTTTTTTGTCGTCGCGGTCGGTTTTTTGTGCCAAACATGGGTGACGGATACCCAATATCTAACTTTTTGAACCGATTTTGTCGGCATATAATTTTATCCTAACATTTTGGTCTTCAAGCCTGAACGGGTATGAAACAGGGCTTTCGGCCACTATGCTAAGAGGATGCAAAATTACAACTATTTTTCGGATTGGCAAAATCTGACTCTATTTTTATTCACTTTTTTTGTTGAAAAAAAATCTCTGTCCCCCTCTGTTTGCCCTTTCTAGGGGGCGCATACCCTTCACACCATCTTGCAGAGCCACCCCAGCCGCCGCTGGCCCAGGGTGGTGGCAATGACAAATAGTTCTCCGCCTTCGCGTAGGCCCAGTTTTTTCTGAAGTTCGTTCGCTGCCACGGGGTAGTTGCGCACCACTACGTGTGCCTTTCCTTCGGGGATGGCTCGCTTGGCCTCCTTGGCGTTGAGGGTCAGAGGCTGCAACACTTGGAACACCCTTCCAGGGAAGTCCTCGTGAAATCGGTTGTCGGTGTATAGATGGGTGTTCCGTGCCAGCTTCTTGATGCCAAACCATCGGCAGAGGCTGTTGTAGCACCCTCCTTTCATAAGTGAGGGGCCGGGCTCGTACAGGTAGTCCTCCACCTCGCTGGCAAAGCTAGGGACTGCCTCCGCCTCTTGGCTCCAGGTAAAAACCCTTTCGTGCTCAGCCTGCGGGGTGTTGTGGCTACCCAGGTTGATGCAATGGATGTGGGGCTCTGATGGCTGCCCTTCTGCCCCGTCCACTACGAAAAGCGCCTCTTTGCATTCTCCGTCGGCTTCCACCACATACACGTCGCTGACCGCTTCCAGCTGCTTCACGGCGGTGTGCAGGTCCACCATAGGCGAAGCTTTCACCAGCAGATGGCGGCATCTCTGTCGCAGCATGCCGAGGTTCTCTAGCAGGTTAGGGGTACAGTCCTCGAAGGCGGCTACCTTGCGTCCCTGTTGGTCTCGTCGGGCGGGGTCGATATAGATAAGATCGTGGGTCGTAAGCGGGGTGTCGGGGGACAGGCTGTCGCCACAGTGGCACTCGATATTTGCCATGCCTAGCTGGGTGAAGTTATATCTCGCCATCGAACAGAGCGCCTCGTCGATTTCATAGTAGTCGGCATGTTCCGCCGCCTGTGCCATGAAGTAGGTGTCTACCCCCATGCCGCCCGTTAGGTCGGCCAGGGTGCCGCCTCCCAGTTGGGCAAAAAGCCTTGCCTTGTGTCGGGCGGTGGCTTCCGACGAGCTCTGTTCTCGGTTAAGTCGGGGCGGATAATAGTATGCCTTACACTGCGCAAGCGTCGGCCATTTGGTCGACGCTTGGCGCAGTCCTTCCAGCTGCTGGGCCACTTCCCGCAGGTCTATGTCGGGGTAGCGTTGCTGTTGCAGCAACAGCTTCAGCGGGTCGTCGCCGCAGTGGTCGTGGGCAAAGGCGAGTATCTTAGTAAACTCCCTCGTCATGCAGTCTTTTTAGGCGTTCCACCACCATGGGGCGGTCTTCCTTATAGGTGACGCCAAACCATTGTGCGGTGGTCTTCAGCACGCGCATGGTGGCGTAGCCGCTGTTGATGAAGGTGTTGACGGCAAAGGGGATGTAGTACTCCGACTTCATTTCGCTGCCATGCTCCTTCAGCCAGTCGACAAACAGCTTCTCGCTCTCCACGAAATAGTCGGGCGTGAAGCCGAAGAGGTTCATCGAAACGATGGCGTCGGCGGGCAGGGGATGCATGCTGCCGTCGGTGTCCTTATATTCAATGCCGTTGGCGGTGCGGCCGATGCTGGTGCGCTCGGTCATGCCGGCCAGCAGGCCGTTGGCGTCCACGTTGCACACGCCACGCGACACGGTGCCGTTCTCGCTCAGCGTATTCTCCAGGCGGTAGCCCACCATGCAGTATTTGCCCTTGGAGCCTTCCAGCGTGCGCAGATGGTCGCCCATCACCTTGAATGCGTCTTGGCCGTAGAAGTCGTCGGCGTTGATTATGGCAAAGGGTTCGTGGATGTGGTCCTTGGCCATCAGGATGGCGTGGTTGGTGCCCCAGGGTTTCTCTCTCCCTTCGGGAACGGTGAATCCCTCGGGCAGGTAGTCCAACTCCTGGAAGGCGTATTCCACCTCGATGCGGTTGCCGAAATGGTTGGCATTGATGTGCTTTTTAAACTCCTGTTCGAAGCTGTGGCGTATCACAAAGACCACCTTGCCAAAGCCGGCACGGATGGCGTCGTTCACCGAGTAGTCCATGATGATTTCGCCGTGGGGGCCCACGCCGTCCATCTGTTTCAGTCCGCCGTAGCGGCTGCCCATACCGGCAGCCAATACTAGTAATGTAGGTTTCATATATTCTATATTTTAAATGTTTCTATAATGTTTCTATCAAATCTATCCTCTCTATCCTATCTCTTCTTCTGAAAAAACTCTTTCAGCAGTGTCTCGCACTCTTCCTTCAGCACCCCCGCCACGACCGTGGTCTTGGGATGCAACATCCCGCGGCCTAGGCGCTCGAAGCCCCGTTTGGGGTCGGAGGCGCCGTATACGATACGTCCTATCTGAGTCCATCCGGCTGCCCCGGCACACATGGCGCAGGGCTCTAGTGTGACATACAGCGTGCATTCGGTCAGGTATTTCGCATCCAGCGTGTTTGCCGCGGCGGTGTAGGCTATCATCTCTGCGTGGGCCGTCACGTCGTGCAGGCGCTCGGTGTTGTTGTGTGCGCGGGCTATGATCGAGCCCCCGCTCACGATTACCGCTCCCACAGGTATCTCGTCCTCCGCATAGGCGGCGCGGGCCTCCTGCAGTGCCTGCTGCATGTAGTACTCGTCTGGATTGTCGAATATGCTCATCGGTTGAGTCGGAAGTCTTCGGTGAATAGTTTCAGTTGAGGTGCCTCGTAGTGATAATTATGTTGTATCACTACCACTTGGCTCTCCATCTGGTACGATTCCTGTCTGGGCAGGTAGAACTCGTGGACGGGGACAAATTCCTCCCACGCCCGCCAGTCGACCTTCACCGCCTTCCGCCCCCTCATGCGGTCGCCGAAGATGTGCTCGTCCTCTAGCACCATCCCCAACATGCCCGTCGAACGCTCAAAGAAGTAGTAGCGGTCGAATATTTCGGGCTGGGTGACAAACACGCGGTCTACCGTCTGACCTTTGAACTGTGCCTCTCCGGCATAGTACATCTCGGCCCCTTTGCTGCGCCAGTCGTACAGCGCCCCTCTGATGTCGAGGGGGATGGTGGTATTGTAATACGAGTCGGGGGAGAGGTCGGCCCATTCCCGTCGGCCTGTGTGGAACTTGCGAAACAGCTTCACCCCGTCCGAGTGGAAGGCATCCTCCATACGGCCATTCTGCCATATCTCGATGCGGTTGTAACGTGGCTGCATATACCATCGGTAGATGGTCATGGTGTCGTGCGGATGGCTGCGGTCCACCACATACGACACTACGCACAGCACGCTGTCGGTGCGGGATTGGCTGAAGTCTACCTTCTTCAAATAGTTGTCCACAATCGCTATCGCACGGGAGGTGTCGGCACCCACTGTGTCGAACGAGATGGGCACATCCGATTTCTCGGGTGTTTGGGCAAACGTCATGCAGGCACATGCTGCCAACAATAGGAGTAAAGTGGTCTTTTTCATAGCTTATAATGGTTTGGCATTTGTCGGTATTGCTATCGGGAAGGTGAGGCGGTCGGCCTGCTGCCAGGGTTCCAGCTTCACCTCGGCGTCCACGTTGAGGGCTTTCAGCAGATTGGCTATCTGTGCCTCGGCATCATCGGCGGTGACCATCTTGACCACCTCGTCAAAGCTAGTGCGGTAGCGGAAGCGGCGGTAGAGGTCGATATAGGTCCCCTTGAAACAGCTGTTGGTCAGCTTCACGTGCACTATCACCGAGTCGCGTGTCAGTCGGGCGCGCCCCAGTTCGATCACCTTCGACGCGCTGGCCCACAACACGCTGTCGGCCTGCAGACGCAACTGCCCCTTGGCGGTGATGCCTTGGGTGGAGCAGGTGAAGTTGGAGGTGTAGTAATGGGGCACATAGGCGGGCGGTGTGGCAGGGTCGGTGGGGGTGGATGTCTCCGTGTGGGAGGGGGCGGTGCCGCGTGTCGCCTCGCGATGCAGGCGGCAGCCTGCCAGCGACAGCGTCAGCAGTGCCAGGGTCAGTGCCGTAAGGCTCAGTCTTCGTGACATGTCTCTTTTATTTTGTGGTTTATCTCATTCACGGTTGCGTCGCTGGGCGCCACCATCAGCCCGCGGTTTATGTAGAGGAGCGCCTGCTTGCAGTCGCCCAGTTCCAGGTAGGTGGCGGCCAATATCAGATAGGGGCGCAGGTGCAGCGGGAAAAGCTCGGTAGCGGCCAAGGCATGCTCCAGCAGTTGGTCGCGGTGGTCGGGCAGCTGCGACTCGCACATCAACAGCGCCTCCCAGATGGCATATTGGCTCTTGTCGTGCTCCAGGTGCAGGGTGAACTGCTTGGCCGCCTCGGCATAGCGCTCCTGCGCTGCCAGCAGCAACCCGTAGGGGAAGTGGTGGCCGTCGTCCTCGGTGCATTGGGCGGCGACGGTGTCGGCCAGAAGGTAGCACTCACGGTTGTAGGCGGCAAAGAACTTCTGGTCTTTCATAAACTCGGTGAGGTACTGCAGCCGATGCTTGCCATCCACGCTCCGGTTCAGCACCCCTAGGCGCAGGTGGTTGTAGGCCGCCTGCAGGTTGCCCATCGCGTTGTAGCACGATGCCAGCGCGATATGTATGTTCTCGTCGTTGGGCTGGGCTGCCAATATGCGTTGGTAGTAGGTCAGGGCCTTTGCGTAGTTCTTCTCGCTCATGTAGCTCTCGGCCAGGATAGCGTTGTAGCGCACCTCGTTGGGCATGGCCTCGGCCAGGCGTTCCAACTCGCGGCGCGCCTTCTCGGGCTTGTTGATGGCCATCCACAGCTTATGCTTCTGCAACGACACCTCCTCCGTCACTCCGTATCGGCGTTCCACGCGGTCGAGCACCTCGATGCTCCCCGGCACGTTGCCCGTGGTCAGATAGGCGTTCGAGAGGTCGTAGTAGTAGTTGAGCACGTCGGGATTCCGCTTGACGATGTCCTCCCATGTCGCCAGAAGGTTCTTGGGGTCCTGCTTCATCTCGTACACTCGCGTCAGCAATATGCGGTACCACACGTTGTCCTCGTCCAGGTGGCAGGCCTGTCGTGTGTGTACCAAGGCGCTGTCGACCCATCCCATGGACAGGTAGGCGCGCCCCAGCTCGTAGTGGGCGGGCGAATAGGTGGCCGAGTCCTTCAGCAGGCGGCGGTAGCGTTCGATGGCCTCCTCGCGGTGGCCGAGCAGCATCTGTGTAGTCGCCTCGATGAGTGCGCTGTCGGCCTTCAGTTCCGACGCGGTGACCTCCACTATCGGCTTGCGACGGTAGGGGCTCTCGGTCTCAGTGGCGGCCTGCCGACCTCCCGCACAGGAGGCAAGCAGTAGCAGCAGGGTTGCGATATAAAAATATTGTTTCATTCTATATAAAATAAAGAGCGGTCTTTCTTCCGCCAATGTCGGGGCGGGGCTGTGTGGTGGGGTCGCCGTCTACGACATCTAAAGGCTATTAACTCTACTTTTCGTTTTTTATTGTATCGCGAGTGCAAAAATGCGCGTGTTTGCCCAGCAAGTGGGCGGTCGGCGGGCTTTGCCTTCCCTTCGAGGCAGGCCTGCCGGCATCGGGGCCGGCAGATTTCAGAGGGCAGCCCATAGTTCAGTTCCAGACCTCGCTCTCGCTGGTTGGGAAACGGGATTTCGCTACCGCAAGGCTCCGCATGGGGTGGCTTTGGGCGTCATTCGTCGGCATGCCGTAGGCGGGAGGAGCCTTCTTCGCTTGCCTATGCGAAAAAGAAGGGGTAAAGGATTGACTAAGGAGCAGAGAGAGGGTATAGGGAGTGCGTAGACAAGGCGTCCGTATGGTGAAAAATAATTAAAATGAAGAAAAAAACATTCCATGTCAAAAAAAAGCTATATATTTGCATCGTATTTGTAAAACTGAAAAGACCCTCACAATAGTGCCGAAAGGAATTATGAATGAGAGTTTTGAATGTTATAAAATTGAAGTTAATTTATTCATCAAAATCACAAACAACAATGAAAAAAACATTAATGGTTCTCACTTTCGCTCTGTGCGCAACGTTTGTTTTTGCACAGACCGCTACTCCTCGCATGAAGGGTGAGTTTAAGGCAACTGCCAAGGCAGCCCAGGTGCAGAAAGAATCTCAGAGTTCGATCTTCACCAAGGATGCTACGCCTATCTTCACCTGTGACTTCTCTGCTGACAACCAGGGCTACTCTACCAATGTTATCCTTGGTGGTCTCGAAGGCCATGCTGAAAACTACGATTATGCTCAATGGCAGCGTATCACCAGCTCTGACTCAGCAACGTTGGCAACCTATGCCACCACCTACTCCGCCCTCGCACAGCAATACTTTGGCGGCGTGGCTCGGTTCGCTTCCTACCTCTCCGACTACCTGGACACCTCCGTCTCTTCTACCGAGAACGGCTTCATGATGATGTCCCTCTACGACCAGCGTACCCAAAACTCGGGTAACTTCAACGCCTATATTCTTTTCGAGAATATCGACGCTACTGGTGTACAGCGTGTTGATGTGCAGTTCTATCAGTACTATCGTAAATATTATGATTACTGCTATGTTGACTATTGCACCAACAACACCACTTGGAACGAGATGGAAATCAATGTCCGTGGCGTTGATATCTCTGTCAACGGCTCTCTCCGTGGTGTCATCACCTACTACCTGCCCTATGCAGCTGGCAATGTCCAAGACCTCGATTTCCGTATCCGTTACAAATCACTCAATTCCAGCCGTAACGCCTATGGTTATTTCTGGTGCATCGACGACGTCGCTCTTGTTCCTGGCGAAAACAACCGTATGGTCAAATACGATCAGGAGTATGTCGAGGGTAACTATGGTATGATTCCTCAGGGCATGAAGATCAACCCCTCTTGGTACAGCAATGTGCTCAACAATGGTGCTTTCAACCAGACCAACACCAATGTGAAGATGTATCACCTCCCCGCCACCATGGATGTGGCCACCGAGATTGACGCTTTCAACAACGGTACTGTGAATATCGATGACACCAAGTCTATCTATGTCGACCGCGCTGGTTGGCTCGGTGTTGACTCTCTCCAGTATCGTGGTTGGTATAGCTACATTGACCACACTCCTCACGGTTCGGGTGTTGACCTCCCCACTCAGACCCTTGGCGACAACTATCTGTATGTTTCCGTTGTTTCCGACAGCCTCACCATCAACTACGACACCATGTACTATCAGGTTATGGGTGCCTACGATAACAACACCAAGTATCGTTGGGGCCATGACAATGGTGTTCTCACCTACAGCCCTTACAACTACTACCTGTTTGGCTACGTCTACGATGGTGATTGGTACGTCACCGAGGATCCCGATGAGGTCCACTACTACAATGCCGGTTATCAGGTAAGCTCCCGCTTCACCACCGACGCTGAAGTTCCTACCGATTGGGTTATCCACGGTGTCGAGCTGGTTGCTTCTCCCGTTAGAGGCTACCACAACACTGGTGCCAGAATCTCTGCCTACCTTGCCTATGACGAGTATGATGGCGGTGAAGTTAGATTCCTTACGATGAACACCGGTGCCAATGTGAAGGAAATCACCAGCAGCGATGTGAACGACAGCACCATCATTGGCCGTAACAGCGCTGGTTACCTCACCCTTGGTAACTACAACACTATCTATATCGACTTCCCCGAGCAGCCCGCTCTCGAGCCCAACACGAGCTATCGTATTGGTTACAGCATGGAGGAAGATGCATACTTCGCACTTGCTAACGAGGCTCTGGGTAACTACCGTGTGGCTTCTCCCACTCGCCCCGACACCTATGACACCATCATCTACTTTGCCAACGACGAGGCTACTGCCAAGTATGCTAGCCGCTTTGTTGTCAACCAGTATCAGAACTTTGTCAGTGATCCTTTCAGACCCGGTTCTACTTTCAGCAGCTACTACATCGACAACAATCCTATGATCCGCATGATTGTTGGTCCTCGTCAGGAAGTTGAGCGTCACGATGTCGAGGTGTCCTGCGAAGGCGAAGACTATGGTGAAGTTGCATACGCAGGTCTCCCTGTCTGCGGTGAGACTATCCACCCCGTACACGGTTCTACCGCTACCATTACCGGTTTTGCTTTCTCTCACTGTGTCGCCACTGTGTTGGTTGACGGTGAGCCCGTTCAAGCTTGGGATGAAGAAACTGAGACTGGTGACAGAAACTTCCACATCATTGAAGATACCAGTCAAAATACCCTTGCCTACCAGTATTCGTTTACTAACATTCAGGGCAACCACACTATCTCCTTCGCCTTCGCTGAGGATACCACTCACCAAAGCATCGATCCCGTTGCCTCCAATGTCCGCATGAACCTCCAGCCCAACCCCGCCACTTCTCAGGTCAACCTGAACGTCCAGGGTGTCAGCGGCATGGTGAACTGCATGCTCATCGACATGAGCGGCCGCGTGGTTTACAACCAGAACATCAATGCTGAGACTCCTCAGGTTATCAACCTCAATGGTCTTGCCAAGGGTGCTTACTTCGTCCGTATCACCAACGACAAGTTCAGCAAGGTCGAGAAGCTGATCGTCCGCTAATCGCAATTCCGAATAGTGGAAAAAGAATAGTTTCGTATTCATTGTTTTTTTCAAAGAAAGAGGCGTTCGCAAGAATGCCTCTTCTTTTTTCTTGTACATGCTAGGTGTGATTAGGCAGCACAAGCAGAGCTCCCTGTAGCATTGGTTTGCCGGGGGTATAATGTACGTGCAAAAAAAAAGCGGGAGCTAACGCCCCCGCATGTTATTTAGTCCTCCGGACTTCTTGTGACACCCTTTTAGGTGCCGGTAGGGCTAGAGGATGTTGCCCAGCTGCTCTTTGATTTTTTCGAGTTCGTCCTTCATCTGGACTACCAATTTCTGTATTTCTACGTGGTTGGCCTTGGAACCGATGGTGTTTATCTCGCGCCCCATCTCTTGGGCGATGAAGCCGAGTTTCTTGCCGCTGCTCTCTTCGGTGTCCATAGTGCTGCGGAAATAGTCGATGTGTTTGGCTAGGCGTATCTTTTCTTCGGTGATGTCGAGTTTCTCCAGATAATAGATGAGTTCCTGTTCGAAGCGGTTGGGGTCGGCCTCCTTGATGGCGCTCTCGGCAAAGTAGCGCCGTATGCGTTCTTTGGCAGTATCGATGCGTTCGTTTTCGTAGGGTGGAATGGCGTTGAGTTTCTGCTCGATCAGGTCGACATGTTTGACAAAGTCGGCTGCAAGGATAGTTCCTTCTTCTAGGCGGAATTGCTGCACGAGGTCGATGGCCTGGTCGAAGGCCTGTGAGAGGAGCGTCCATTCGGAGTCGGGTATGTCGGTGTCGGTAGCCGATGCCCAGAGGTCGGGCATGGTGAGGAGGGTTTGCAGCAGGTTGGTCTCGTGACACCCTAGTTGTTGTGCCAGTTGTTGGGCTTGTTGGAAGCGAGAGGTGAGCAGGTCGCCGTTGAGGGTTGCAGAGTCGTTCTGGGTGTTTTCTTCGGTGATGAACACGTCTATCTTGCCTCTTTCCAAGCGGGAGAGCTGGCTGCGCAGTTCTAGTTCCTTGGAGTGGAGAGTAGCGGGGATACGGATGTTGATGTCGAGGTTTTTGCTGTTGAGGGTCTTAATCTCGATTGTGTACCTTTTTTCGCCTGCCTCACAGGTCTGTTTGGCGAAGCCGGTCATTGATTTCATAGTAGGGGTTTGTTATTTGATTAATATGTTGAATTCGGGAGTTGCATAGGTTTTGTAGGAGCCCTGATGGTCGTCGTAGATAAAGAATACGGCTTGGATATCGGGGTTTTCGGGGTGGAGTTTGATGAATTGGAGGCTCTTGTCGAGTCCCATCACCATGAATGCGGTGGCGAGAGCGTCGGCGTACCATGCCTTGCGGCTGGCAACGGAGACGCTGAGGAGAGAGTGGTTGACCGGGCGGCCGGTGGCGGGGTCGATGGTGTGGGAGTAGCGCACGCCGTCTTGCTCATAGTATTTGCGGTAGCTGCCGGATGTGACGACTGAGCGGTTGTTGAGCTGTATGGCGGTTTCGATTTCTTGTTGGCTGTATTTGTCCTCGGCGGGGCGTTCGATGCCTACGGTCCAACTGCTGCCGTCGGGTTTGCAGCCTTTGGCGGTTACCTCTCCACCTACGTCGATGAGGTAGTTGTGTATACCTTTTTGGTCAAACATGTCGGCCAGCAGGTCGACGGCATAGCCTTGTGCGATGGCGTTGAAGTCGAGTTCTATTCCCTCGGAGAGTATGAGACGGTCTTTGGTGGAGGAGTCCTGATAGTGGCACTGCCCCTGTTGTAAGATGTGGAGCAGGGAGTCGATCTGGGTGTCGGTGACATCGTCGCGGTTCTTGAAGCCAAAGCCGTAGAGGTTTACCAGGGCACCTATCTTGCAGTTGAAGGCTCCCTGGGTGTATTGTTCGATGGCGAGGGATTTGTCGAGCAGGTCGGCGAATGTGCTGTTGAGCTGAGGCTGCTCCTGCCGGTTGACTTGGCGGATGAGTGAGTTCTCTACCCAAAGGGAGGCAACGGTGTCGAAGCTGTGGAGCAAGGAGTCAATCTGAGGGCGGAGGTTGCGATGTTGAGGGTCGAAGTAGGCGATGTTGTAGTAGGTGCCTTGGGCTTCGCCTTGCAGCCGTGTGGGTTGATTAGGGCGAGTGCATGCCACGGTGAGCAGTAGTGTCAGGGCTAAGAGGGTAGGGGTTTTCATGGGAGGCTGGGTGAGGTTCAAAAAAAGCGTTCGACACACTGTGTCGAACGCTTCTCTTTATCCATATAGATTTGTTATTTCGTGATGACGAATTTACGAACCACGGTCTCGCCGTTCTGCAGGGCGATGCGCATGGTGTAGGTACCTTTGGAGAGGTTGGAGAGGTTCATCTGGCCTTTGTTGCCCAGGTTGTAGTTGGTCAGGACCTGCTGGCCGAGGGTGTTGAATATTGCCACTTCGCGGATGGCTTCGGCGCTTTCAACATTGAGTTGTCCAACGGTGGGGTTGGGGTAGAGGCTGACATTGGTGCCCTGCACTTGGTCGATACCAACGAAGGAGACGATGGTAATCCAACTGGTGTCGCTGCAGACATTGTTGTTGGCAGTGTAGTTGATGGAAGCGATAAGCTCGACGTCTATATTGCCATTCACATTGGGGATGCGGAGAGTGTCGCCATTGAAGGTGTGGTTGTTGTACTTCCACAGATAGGAAGCGCCGTTGGTGCAGGTGGGATAGAGGACAGCGGTGTCGCCGGGGTTGAGATGCCATTCGCCATTGATGGCCGAGATGACGGGAGAAGGATTGATGGTGAGGAAGAGGACCATCATGCTGTCGCAGTTGAAGGTGTCGGTAGCGAAAGCATAGGTGGGATTGGTGGTGGGGGTAGTGTGGTAGGTGCGGCGGTTGAGTTCCCAGTAGAAGCTGTCGCAGGCGTTGACGTAGGTGGAGTCGTAGCCAGACTTGTGGACGGTGACATTGAGGTGGATGGTGCTATCGTAGCAGCGAGCCCATCTGCGGTCGATAAGGTTGGTGTCGAACAGGGTGTCGACATAGAATCTCTTGGAGGTGCTACCGACGAGGGAGCTGACGGTGAAGATGATGCTGTTGCAGCCCACCATGGCAGTGTCTTTGACGGGTTTGCGTAAGGGTTTAATCTTAAGGTTAATGGAGCGGTAGGTGACGCAGCCGGTAGAGGTGTTGATATCGTTATAGCCATAGATACCAGTGGTTCTGATGGTGTCGCCATACCATCTGTAGAAATCGCAAGCAGAGTCGGCAATCATGCGGGCGGTGTCGACAGTGACGGTGAGGTTAAGGGTGTGGATGGTGTCGCATCCGACCACGGAGTCGGTCACGGTGTGAGTGTAGGAGCCGGTGGCGTTGTAGGTCTCACCGTACCAAGAATAGTTACCGCAGTGGGCAACGTCCTCAGAGGTATAGAGGGTATCGACAATATTGAGGGTAAGTCTGTCGATGTGAGTGCAGGTGGAGAGGTCGGGGTTGTTGATTGTGTTGGTGTCGCCATAGATGCCAGACTCGGTGTAGGTGTTGCCGTGCCAAGTGAAGCTACCGCAGGCGTGTTCGGTGCTGTTGATAATCTCGGTGGAGGGGATGGTAATCAGCGCCGTAAAGAAGCTGTCGCAAGTACCGAGGGTACTGTTGGCTAAAACGGTGTCGCCATAAAGTCCAGAGTGGTAATAGACTTGGCCTCTCCAATTGTAGGAGCAACGGTCGCTGTTGATGGTCTGTGTGGAGGAGAACACATGGTTCACGGTGAGGTTCAGCACAAAGAGGGTGTCGCTGTCATCGCTAAGTTGGGTGGCGACAGTGCTGGAGGTGTAGGTTTGGCCATCGATGCTCCAAGTGTAGGTCTCACAGGCGGTGACATCGGAACTGACAACCACAAGAGGAGAATTGTCCTGAGCCAAGGCAAGAGGCATGAACGCTGCCACCATCAATAAACTTAATAATGTTTTTTTCATCATTCTGAAAATTAGTTTGTTTATCTTTTATTTATTTATTATCAATGTATTATTAAGTGATTCATGTAGCCTAAGAGGCGACACTACAACATGCAAAGATAGCATTTTTTTTTGATATAGAATACTTTTTTTCAAAAAAGTATCAGTTCGGCGATGTTTTCGACATGGTGAGTGTGGGGAAACATGTCGACTGGTTGGATGCGATGGACGCGGTATTGCTGAGAGAGGAGGGCAAGGTCGCGGGCCTGAGTGGCGGGATTGCAGCTGACGTATACAATCTTGCGGGGACGCATGGCGAGCAGTTGTTCGACCACCTTCTCGTGCATGCCGGCGCGAGGAGGGTCGGTGACCACTACGTCGGGTCGTCCGTGGGTCGACACAAAGTCGGGAGTCAGCACCTGTGCCATGTCGCCCGCATGGAATTCGGCATTGTCGATGTGGTTGAGAAGGGCATTCTCGCGAGCGGCGACGATGGAGTCCTCTACGTATTCAATGCCTACCACGTGTCGGCAGAGGTGGGACAGGAACAGGGCAATGGTGCCAGTGCCGGTGTAGAGGTCATAGACAAGGTCGTCGTGGGTCAGCTCGGCAAATTGTGCAACAAAGCTATAGAGTCGTTGTGCCTGTCGGGAATTAGTTTGGTAGAAGGTCTGGGGGCGGATGGTGAAATGGAGTGGAGCCGCGCCATTGTAGCCTTCCATCATCTCGGTGATGTGGTCGCTGCCAGCGAAGGTGGTGGAGGGGAGGTCGGCATAGGCATCGTTCATTTTGTCGTTGAAGATGTATTGCAGCGATGTGATTTGGGGGAACTGCTGGTGGAGGTGCTCCATCAGACCTTCCCAACCCGGGTGCCGTTCGGCAATGACGACCACTACCATCCATTCGCCTGTGCTAGAGTTGCGGATGATGAGGTTGCGCAGGCAGCCTGTATGGTTGCGGATGTCGTAGTAGGGCAGTTGGTTGGATAGGGCGTAGTCGCGCACGGCCAGCCTTATTTGATTGCTGAGGTCGGGTTGGAGGGCGCAATGCTCGATGTTGAGCACCTTGTCGAACAGGGTGGGGATGTGGAAGCCTAATGCACCGTCGGTGGCGGCACAGCCAGCGGGTTGGGCATCTTTGGTGGGAGGCTGGTCGTGCCAAGCCCTGGTGGAGAATGTGAATTCTAGCTTGTTGCGATAGTAGAATATCTCTTCAGAGCCACATATTGGCTGCAGGCCTTGGCAGTCGATATGCCCCAGACGCTCTAGGTTGTCGAGTACCTGTTGCTGCTTAGCGGCCAATTGTTCTGAGTATTTCAAGTTCTGCCATCGGCAACCTCCGCAAGTGCCGAAATGGGGGCACTGAGGAGTGGCGCGCTTGTCGCTGTAGTGCTTGATGGCCACAGCACGCCCCTCGGCATAGCGCTGCTTCTTTTTGATGATCTTTATGTCGGCGACGTCGCCTGGCACCACGAAGGGTACAAAGGTCACCATTCCGTCGATGTGGGCTATGGCCTTGCCTTCGGCACCTACGTCAGTTATGGTGACGTTTTCGATGATGGGCTGTTCTTTTTTTTTGCTCATGGGTTATGCTACATTTGCAGTGTAATGGGTAAAAAAAAGAAGTACTGGTATACAATACTTCTTTTACTCTTTGCAAAGAGGCTATGCAGGAATCCGGGAGTGAAAAAGATTATCGCTCGTCGGAAACGCTCAGCTTTTTTCTGCCTTTTCTGCGACGTGCAGCCAAAATCTTCCTTCCGTTAGCGGTGGACATTCTCTGGCGAAAACCGTGCTTATTGGCTCTTTTTCTGCGTGATGGTTGAAATGTTCTCTTCATTTTTTACTCATTTTTGGAGTTGCAAAAGTACGAACATTTTTTCAATTGGCAAAAAAAATATCACTTTTTTGATTATTTTTTTTCTTCCATCAAGGTTGTTTGTCGGTGTGTTCCCGTCTGAACAATCAGAGTTGCCACATGTCCATATCTATTAGTTAGCAGTTTTTTACTGTCTGTAAGGAGGTCTAGAGGCGAAAATTGTTTCTGCATGAGGCAGAATTCTGTTATAAATGAATAATAAAGGGTACGATTTGGGACAAAAGAAGAGAAAAAAGTCCATTTCCCTTGCACAGATGGAAAAAAGTTGGTACTTTTGCAGTCGCATTTCGTGAAGCATAAAGTTGTTAATGTAATGGATAAAAATAGTTTTGGAGAGTTGCTAGACCACCCAGGGAGGCTTACTCCAGAGGAATGGGCTGAGTTGCGTCGTGAACGCGATAGGTATCCTTTTTCGGCTCCTTTGCAGGTGTTGTCGCTACTTGCCGACAAAGCCAATGGCACGGCGTTGTGGGAACAGCAGGCATTGCCTCGTGTGGTGTTGTATATGCAGGATGTCAGCCGTCTGTATGAGCAGATGGAAGCTCTAAATCCTGAGCCCGTTGCGACAGTAGCGGAAGAGGCGAAGGTTCAACCCTTCCGTGAGAAGGTGGCAGAAAAGCCGTTGCCGACAGAACCTGCCGAGAAGGATGAGGCGGACGGCACGTTTGATGTGCTTCAGGCCATCAACTCCTATCAAGAGGTGTCGTTTAAGACGGCACCAAAGAGTGTTATTTTGTCCAATTTTCTTGAAAAAGATGGTGGGATAACGCTTTCTGACAACGGATTTGAGGAAGTCCCCATACAAGAATTGGCGAAAAAAAGTATCGCCACGGATAGATTGTTAGAGACTGAAACTCTTGCTCTTGTGCTTGAAAAGCAAGGGAAATATGCCCAGGCTTTGGCGATGTATGAAAAATTATTACTCACTAATCCCGAAAAAAGTAGTACTTTTGCAGTTCGAATTTCGTCTCTGAAAGCCCTACTTTCCGAGACTAATAAAAAGAAATAAATCAAATAAAATAAAAACATGTACACAGTTATTGTTATCCTTATCTTGCTTGTATGCCTATTGTTGGCTGTTGCCGTGCTGGTTCAGAATTCAAAAGGTGGTGGTTTGGCTGCCAACTTCAGCGCCCCCAACCAGATAATGGGTGTCCGGAAAACTACAGAAACTATCGAGAAGATTACTTGGGGCTTGGCAATTGCCTTGGCAGTGCTCTCATTGGCTGCCACTATCGCCATTCCTCGCCACACCGTTGAGTCAGAGATTTCTACCGAGGTTGATGTCAATGCTGCCAAGAGCGTGACAGCCGCCCCTGCTGCTACCAACAACGTGCCTGTGGCTACCGAGGCTGCCCCTGCTCCTGAGGCTGAATAGTTGTCAGGTAAGATTGATATAAGGAGATTCGCCCTACAGGCGGACCTCCTTTTTTGTCATCATATAGTTCTATTCCTGTTCCATTACAGTTTTGAACTCCGCGGTCAGATACATATTGTCACACTTTCCCCACCAGCCTACCGGCAGCCAGTTGTCGGCTTGTGAGGCGATGGTCGACTTTCTGTACGATGCCGATCCCTCGGCGACTTTTGTGCTCAGCGGATATGCTGGCACGGGTAAGACGTCGCTCGTCAGCGCCCTTATCCAATCGGCCCCAGCCATGCGGATCAAGACTCTTTTGTTGGCTCCTACCGGTCGTGCCGCCAAAGTGCTAGCAGGCTATTCGGGTCATCCGGCCTTTACCATCCATAAGAAGATATATCAGACCCAGATGGGGACGGATGGAATGGTCCACGTGGTGAGGGGTGTCAATAAGCACACATATACTCTCTTTATCGTTGACGAGGCCTCGATGATAGGCTCGGCAGACGAGGGGGTGGGACGCCGCAGTCTGCTAGAAGACTTGGTCGACTATGTGCAGGAGGGTAAAAACTGTAGGCTGATGTTTATCGGTGACGAGGCCCAGCTTCCACCGGTGGGGGCATCTGAAAGTCCCGCCCTCGACTTGGAGTATCTTAGGGCTTTTATGCACCTCAAGGTGCATCATTATAGGCTCACAGAGGTGGTGCGGCAGCAGCAACTTTCGGGCATATTGGCGAATGCCACCATTCTGCGTACCAAACTGATGGACCTTTCGGAGGGAGAACCTCCCGACCTGCCCATGTTTGACTTGCAGGGCTACGACGATATAGTAAGGCTTTCGGGTGCCGACCTGGAGGAGGTATTGAATGGCGCGTATAGCAGCGACAGCCTTGAGCAGGTGGCTGTTATAACCCGTAGCAACAAACGTGCCAACCTGTTCAACCAAGCAATACGCAATCGGGTGCTCTATCGGGAGGAGGAGGTGAATGCAGGCGACTACTTGATGGTCGTGAAGAATAATTACTATTGGCTTGATGCCGATAGCGAGATGGGATTCATTGCCAATGGCGACATAGTGGAGCTTCAGGGGGTCCGAAACCATCAGGAACTTTATGGTTTCCATTTTGTGGATGCCACCATGCGTTTTGTTGATTATCCTGACGCACCACCTGTGGATTGCAAGTTGTTGCTGGAGACACTGCATAGCGAGTCGCCCTCGCTCACCCAGGAGGAGTCCCGTCAGCTGTTTGACGCCGTGGCTGAGGACTATGCCGACATTCCCCAGAAGGCAGAACGCCTACGGGCAATTCGCCAGAATCCATACTATAATGCCTTGCAAGTCAAGTTTTCGTATGCCCTTACCTGCCACAAGACTCAAGGTGGGCAATGGGGAACTGTCATCATAGACCAAGGTTATCTGACGGAGGAAATGCTAGACCGCGAATACCTTCGTTGGCTCTATACCGCCGTGACCAGAGCGACGAAAAAAGTATACCTGCTCAATTTCGAGGACAAATTTTTTGACGGGGACAAATAATAAATAGGGCAAAGTGTAGTTATTAAAAGTAAACTGCACCGCTATGAAGAGTTCCCAACGTCAGACTATGAAGCTTCAACAGAAGCTATCGCCGCAGCAACTATTGCTTATGCAGCTTGTCCAGTTGCCTGTTACTGCGTTGGAACAGCGTATCAAGGAGGAGATTGAGAAAAACCCCGTTCTTGAAGACAGCCCCACAGTGGCAGACGCTCCCGAGCCCCTTCCCGATACCGACAGGGATGAGGACGAACGCGACGACCTCATCAGTATCGACACCGATGATGACGACTACAGCTATCGTGAACGGGTGGAACGCGACAAGAACCCCGACTCGTTTGAGACGGTATTGGTGTCGGAAGTCTCATTTTATGACACTTTGCTCAGCCAATTGGAATTGAAAGACCTCTCCGAAAGGCAGCGCGTCATAGCTCAGGAGATTCTTGGCAGCCTCGATGATTCAGGCTATGTGGGTCGTAGCACCGACCTCATTGCCAACGACCTTGCTTTTACTCAGGGACTTGAGGTGTCGCCCCAAGAGGTCTTGGATGTTCTGACCGTTGTCCAGCAACTGGATCCTCCTGGCATTGCCGCCCGCAACCTCCAAGAGTGTCTCTCACTTCAACTCCATCGTGCCGAGAAGCAAGACCCGCCTACCCAGTGGGCAACACAAGTAATAGACCGCTGTTTCGACCTTTTTGTCAACCACAACTACAACCGCGTGATGGAAACCTTGCAGCTCGACGAGCAGCAGTTGGATTCGGCCATACAGCGCATCCGCAGCCTCAACCCCAAGCCTGGGTCAGGCGGCGAGGTGTCGTCGCATGCACACTACATTGTCCCCGACTTTATCGTTTCACGTCACGACGACGATCTGCAACTATCTCTCAACGACAGTCATCTGCCACAACTCCAACTCGACGAATACTATCAGGACATGCTGAAGCAGCTCACCTCCCTCCAACGTCTGACGCCGGGCGAGAAAGAGACTGTAGACTTCCTACGCGAGAAGACCGATAGCGCCAATCTTCTGGTTGATACCCTACACATGCGCCATGTCACCATGCTGCGTGTCATGCAAGCTATCCTCCGTCGGCAGCACGACTTCTTCCTCACGGGTGATAAGTCCCGGCTCAACCCCCTATTACAGCGCGATATAGCCGATGATACGGGCTACGACCTTTCCACCATCTCACGGGTGGTTAATAGCAAGTATGTGCAGACTGAGTTCGGCACCTTCCTCCTCAAGGACTGCTTCTCCCATTCCATTGTGGGAGCCGAGGGCGAAGAGGTTGCCACCGAAACTGTGCGTCAGATATTGCGCGATACCATCGATGCCGAAGATAAGAGCAACCCATTGAGCGACGAAGCGTTGGCAAAGATCTTGAACGATAAGGGCTTTCCTGTGGCACGCCGCACCGTGGCCAAATATCGCGACATGCTGGGCATCCCCGTATGCCGCCTGCGCCGTATGCTTAAGATGGTGATTGCAATCCTCTTGTTACAGTTAGGCACAAACAGCTTTGCACAAAAGCCACACGAGAGCTACTTTGACTCAGTCGTCAATGCCCGTATTCGAGAAGGGCAGGCAAAGTCCCGTACCCATCCCACTTCTTCGGCCAAGGGTCAAAAAAAAACTGCCAACCACACCCATGCTGGAGCTTTAGAAATCCACGAGGCTGAGCCCGATCCCACCGCCATCGATACCGCCCTAGCCAGTGGCGATGAGCTGATAGACATTATGTACAATGCTACCCTGCCCCCTCCCTCCGTCCTCTGGTATGGGCGCAACCTCTCGGGGGCTCACGTCCGACTGGAGAACTTTTCTATGGACTCCCTGCCCGACGAAATATCCATCACCCTGCTCAAACAGAACGAGAAGTTCTGTTTCCCTGTCAAGAACATTATCACCTCCCCCTACGGCTGGCGATGGAATCGCCCCCACCGAGGCGTAGACATCCGCCTCAAGATGGGCGAACCAGTCCGCTGTGCCTTCAACGGAGTTGTGCGTATCGCCCGACCCATGGGCGCCTATGGCAACCTTGTCGTGGTACGTCATTATAACGGCCTCGAGACCGTTTATGGCCACCTCTCCAAAATCAACGTCAAGCCGATGCAGGTCGTTGCCGCAGGACAGACTTTGGGACTGGGCGGCAGCACTGGCAGATCCACCGGACCCCATCTCCATTTCGAGGTGCGTTTCCAATACGAACCCTTTGACCCTGAATGGATACTAGACTTCTCCAACTATTCTCTCCGCACCCGCAGGCTCTACCTCGACAAGACCTATTTTGGCATCCGCAAACCTCGTGTAGGTGAAAGCCTAGTCTACAAGGCCGACAAGAGCATCATTCCCGAAGAGCAGGTAAAACCCAAGCCTGGGACCAGCAAACCCGTCTATGCCGGACTAAAAAAAGGCGAGAGCCTTGAGGCTTTTGCCAAGCGCAACTATACCACCGTCGACAAACTTCGGGAGCTCAATCCAGACCTTAATAAACCCAAGTCTGGCACCCGCCTCCGAGTTCGATAAATAACCCATTAGTTCTTACCTCTTAATGTTTTCCTCAATATGAACATAGTCTTCATGGGTACCCCCGATTTTGCCGTTGCCTCACTCCAAGCTATATGTGAAGCGGGACATCGAGTAGTAGGCGTCGTTACCGTGCCCGACCGCCCCACCGGTCGCGGCCTCAAGGTCACCCAATCTCCTGTCAAGCAATATGCCCTTCAGCATCAGCTCCCCCTGCTCCAACCCGAGCGTCTGCGCGACCCTCAATTCCAGGATGCCCTGCGAGCATGGGGTGCCGACCTCTTTGTCGTCGTTGCCTTCCGCATGCTGCCCGAAAGCGTGTGGTCCATGCCACCTTTGGGAACCTTTAACCTCCACGCCTCGTTGCTGCCCCAGTATCGGGGAGCTGCTCCCATTAACTGGGCGCTCATTAATGGCGAGCGCGAGACAGGTGTAACTACCTTCTTGCTCGACCACCACATCGATCATGGCGGCATCCTATTACAGGAGTCAACGCCCATCACCTCAGACGACACTGCCGAAACCCTCCACGACCGTCTCGCCACCATGGGCAGCCAGTTGGTAGTGCGTACTATTGAGGGGCTTGCTGCTGGTACGCTCACTCCGCGACCCCAGCCTGCTGACACCCAGCTCAAGCCAGCGCCCAAAATCTTTAAGGCCGACTGTGCCATTCCTTGGCAATTGCCTGGTGCTAAGATTGTCGACTTTGTCCGTGGTCTATCGCCTTACCCGGCCGCCACTATGCAGCTGAGCGACCCTCGAGGCGAGCTCCACACTTTCAAGGTCTATCAAGTCTCGTTTGAGCCCGACTCTAAAAGCCACCTAGGCGAGTGGCTCACCGACCGTCGAAGCTATCAAAAAGTCGGAGTAAGCGACGGATTCGTCCATATTTTGAGCCTCCAACCCAGTGGCAAACGAAGAATTAACATTTCGGAATTCCTTCGGGGGTACGATGTAACCGACTGGAAGATAGTGATGTGATGATGCGTCTAAAAAATTAACATATATTTTTTCAAAATTTTTATCAGCATGAGATAAAAAATTCCTATATTTGCAGCCGTAAAAAAACATTAAACCCTAAAAAAATACACTATGAACAAGACCGAACTAATTGCCGCCATGGCAGAGAAAGCACAAATCACTAAGGTGGATGTCGCCAAAGCGCTGAATGCCTACATTGATGTGGTCAAACAGCAGCTTGCCAAGGGTGAGAAAATCTCCCTCATTGGCTTTGGTACCTTTAGCGTAGTCGACCGTCCTGCCCGCTCGGGCCGCAACCCTCGTACCGGCAAAACCATCAAGATTGCTGCCAAGAAGAGTGCCAAGTTCAAGGCAGGCAAGGGGCTCATCTAAGTCGCAACCCCATTGCAACAAACCTAAGAGAGGATATCCCACGGGTACCCTCTTTTTTTATGCCATCTTGGCAGCTTTCTGCTGATTGGTCATTTTGGGGGGTATGTAATGGAAGAGGCGGAAAAGTCGTCTGCCCTAAAAAAAGTACCAAGGGGTTATTCTTGAGGAGAGGCTACTCTGTCCCAATTATCATTCCACATCACGGACCAGGCGTACCGCACGACCAATGTAACTATGGTTGAAACCTCCCGATATAAATATGTCGGAGCTAAATGCCCAAAAGTACGCTCCGCCCTTCGACCAAGGGGCGGGAGTGGATGTCCAATAGGAGCCGCCATCTCCACCGTTATTATATACAATGCTATCTTCCCGATAGCCTGTCGAGGGAATGAATACCGCACCAGCCGCCTCCATCTGCTGCCATTGCGATGGGCTATATATGTTATTATCATACCCTATGCCGCCAGGCGTAAAGGTGCATCCCTCCGGCAGCGTCCATTTGCCAGGCAACAGTACCAACCCATGCACACCATTTACCGTGCCTCTCGTGCACTTATAGTAAGCGTCAGTTCTACCAAAAAGGACCCAGTTCCACTCATCCTTAGTCAATGTGCGCCATCCTCCCTCGATGGAATCGCCCCAGTCGTAGAAGGTGGGATAGTCTTGCCAGTCGGTAGAAGTTAGAGTAGGATTATTTCCAGTACCCCAGCCAAACAAACCGCCACTCTCCCATTGGTGCTCCACAAAACTTCGTCCATCCTCGGCAAGGTTGCCCGGCGCAAACACCACTTGCTTGCCTACTCCGATAGTAAAGTAATCATGGTCGCCCTCCTGTATCAATGGCTGAAGGTCGTCCTCATTAGTGCAACTCCCAACAAATAGCCCTACAAAAGATAGGAGTCCAAACAATAATACATTCCTTTTCATCATATAATCATTTATCCCAAATCGGTCATTAGGGTTTATGTCAGATTAGTATTTGTTTCGAGCAGATTGGCCGCATCGCTGGCGAAGGCGTAGCGGGCTACGGCGAGACAGCGATGTGGACAAGATGCCGAAAGAAATGCTGATATGGCATAAACAGACATAAAAAGAGAATTTGAATGAAAAGTCGGCCTAATGACCGATTTGGGTTTATATTAGTAGTTTGTCCCTAAGAAAAAGCGGGTCCCGTCAAGAACCCGCTTTTTTAGTATTTGGGTTGTCTTACTTATAGGGTGAACCTAGCGCACGATATCCATTTCGGCAATTAGGTTCTGTGCGTTGGCGTACTTGTCGATGACAAACAGCATATAACGGCTGTCGAGGCAGATGCAGCGTTGCAGGTTCTCCTCGAAGTCGATGTCGCCACTCATGGCCTCTCCATTGCCGTCGAATGCCAGTCCAATGAGGTTACCGTAGGCATCCAACACAGGCGAACCGCTGTTACCGCCCGTGATGTCGTTGTTGGTGATGAAGCATGTGGGCAGCTCGCCACGGCTGTTGACATAGGGACCGTAGTCCTTGGCATTGTAGAGGTCTTTCAGGCGCTGGGGCACGACGAACTCTGTGCTGTTAGGATTCTCCTTCTGCATCACACCCTCGAGGGTGGTATAGTAGTGGTAGGTCACACCGTCGCGAGGTTCGTAAGCCTTCACGTTGCCGTAGGTGAGGCGGATGGTGCTATTGGCATCAGGGCACATCAGTTTACGGCCGGAGTTGATCTGGAGAATGCCGTCAACAAAGTCGCGTTGTCCGCGGGTGAGATTGTCTCTCGACTCGGCGGGAATCGACTGGTACAAATCACGGTACTTGGCAAGGATCTCTGAGCCATACTTATAGATGTCGTCGCGTTCGAGCACTTTCAGGCTGGGGTTCTTCAGATAGTCGGCAAACACCTTCTCGTTGGCAAAGATGCTGTTGCTGAACAGTCTGTTTACCAATGCCTCAAAGTCTCCCTTGTATTTGCGGTCGGCGTTTTTCAGGCAGTCGGGAGCATATTTCAGGTCGATATTGCTGTAGGTATAAGCCATCATGGCGGCCATCACACGCTGCTCCACCTCCTGGTCATAGTCTTTGTAGAACTTGGCGGCAGTTTGGCGAATCTCTTCCAGCATGGCATCGCGTTGGTCGGGATTGGTCTCAGCAAGCATGGCCTTGATGCTACGACCCATCACCACCGACTGGTACAGCAGTTCGGGACCCTCCAGCAGACCTTCGTCGAGATAAGTGAGAGCAGCCTGCAGTTCACTGCGCTCGGCATAGCTCTGCTCAATGCGTTTCAGGGCGGCGCGATACTTGGGGTCTTTGTCCAAGGCCCAGTCGTAGTACTCCTGCTCCACTTCCTGTTTCACCTTCATGGTATTCAGTTTCTTAAGGGCAATATTCTGCTCGTTGCTGTATTTCCAATAGTTAGCACAGCTGGCATACTTCGAGGCGTATTTGATACGGATGGCCTGGTCGGCATTCATCATCTCGCGCAAGACATTAATTTTCACGGTGCGGAGTTTGTAGCGCAAGTCGTTGCTAATGCCCATGGTCTCTTCTAATCCAAAGGAAGTGAGGAAACGGTCGGTCGTGCCGGGGAAGCCGAGCACCATGGCAAAGTCGCCATCGTTCAGCTCGCGTGCGCTGACGGGCAGGTGGTGCTTGGGTTTCAGAGGAATATTCTCCTTGGCGTAGGCGGCGGGCTTGCCGTCGGGGGCAGTATAGATGCGGAACATCGAGAAGTCGCAAGTGTGGCGGGGCCAAGCCCAGTTGTCGGTGTCGCCACCAAACTTACCCATCGACGAAGGAGGTGCACCAACGAGGCGGACATCCTTGTAAATGATGTGGACAAACAGGAAGAATTGGTTGCCGTTGAACATGGGCTTCACCGTAGCTTCGTAGTCGGTGCCTGCCACAGCTTCTTGGGCAATTCGTTGGCTGACGTTGCGTACAGCCTTGGCACGGTCGGCCTCGCTCATGTCGTCGCTAAGGCATTCCAGCACACGTCCGGTCACATCCTCCATGCGCACCAGTATTGAGGCAGTCAGACCCGGGTTAGGCAGTTCCTGTGCCATGTTGTATGCCCAGAAGCCGTCGCGCAGATAGTCGTGCTCCACGGTCGAATGTTCTTGCAGCTTGCCGTAGCCGCAGTGGTGGTTGGTCGAGATAAGACCCTTGTTAGAGATAATCTCACCCGTGCAGAAGTGCCAGAAGGGGCGGCCCTCGTTGCCGAGGCCCACAATGGCATCTTTGATGCAGTTCTGGTTGATAGAATAGATGTCTTCGGGCGTGAGCTTAAAGCCGGCTTTCTGCATGTCGGCATAATTTTTGCCGATGAGCGACAGAAGCCACATGCCCTCGTCGGCGCGGCTGGCGGCAGGTGCCAATACCAGCAAAGCCAAGGTCAGGGTAACGATGATTTTTTTCATGCTATTAATATTATGTTATTACTATATTATATGTGCACTTTTGGAAATGCAAAAATACGACTTTTTTTTGAATTACTATACATATATATATATCTAGGGTAGGTTGTTGCCGAAATGTCAGCCGTTTATCGCTTTTCCGGCTATTGTTTGGAATGAGGTTGGCATACCTCCGGAGTGACGTTTTTTTCTGCCTTCCACCTACTTCCCCTATACTCTCCTTTTGCTTCTTCATTGATCCTTTTTTTGAATCATCTTCCCTTGTTCTTCGTCTTTATAGTGAAAAAATGATGAATAGGTGTTGATCGGTGATAGCAGGTGGGATATAGCCAGGGCTGTCTGAAGGTGGAGGCGAGGTGGGACTGAGGAGGAGGGGATTTTAACAAAGGATGGTGAATTGCTGGGCGAGTTTTCGACAAATGTCGGTGAATTGAAATCGGGGTTTTCAACAATGGGCGGTGGAAATAGTGAAAAAAATCGCCCTCAAATGAAACATTTTTTCTGGTTATCCGTATAATAGGATATCAAAAAATGGTAGTTAATAACTTTTTTTGGAGAAAAATGGCAATAATTGGAATTTTTATTGTACTTTTACATCCTGAAAAATAATATATAAAAATGTCTCTAATCCTTGGAACAGAATACTGTAAGATAGATTCGAACGGTCGATTCAAGTTCCCAATTGCTTTAAAAAGGCAGTTGGACACGGAAGATTGCCGTTTTGTGATCCGTCAAGGATTCACTTCCGAGTGCTTAGAGTTGTGGACGTATGCCAGTTTTCAGGAAGAGGTAGAAGGTCTCAAAAAAGAGTTAAGCCGCTACAGCATTCGCGACACCCAAATCATGCGTCAGATGACGAGGGCCAACCTCGTTGAATTGGACAGCAACGACCGTCTGATGATTCCGCCAGAGCGGAAGTCGGTGATAGGGGATGCGAAGGAGATAGTGCTGCAGAGCACCGGTGACTGCATCGAAATCTGGGAACGTTCGGCCTATGATAAGATGAACAACGAGATTACCGACTTTGCGTCGGTGGTCGACAAACGACTGGGGGAACTGCATGGACTATCATCTGCCAGTGATGCTGAATGAATGCATCGAGGGATTGAACCTACGCCCTGATGGGACGTATGTGGACGTCACCTACGGAGGTGGCGGCCATTCGCGTGCCATTATGCAACGGCTGGGTGCGGAGGGACGTCTGTTGGCGTTCGACCAGGATGCTGATGCTCTTGCTAATGCCATCGACGATTCCCGCTTTACGCTGATACATGAGAATTTCCGCTACTTGAAAAACTACTTGCGGCTCTATGGAGTGCGTAAGGTGGATGGTATTTTGGCCGACTTGGGGGTGTCTTCGCATCAGTTTGATGTGGCGGAGAGAGGTTTCTCTACCCGTTTTGATGGGAACCTCGACCTGCGTATGGACCAGCGGCAGGAGACTACGGCCAGAGATGTTGTCAATAACGCCAGTGAAAAGGAGCTGACCCAGTTGCTTCGCTTGTATGGTGAGTTACCCAATGCCTACCAGATGGCAAAGGCCATCGTGGCGGCGCGGGCAGAGAAAGCCATTGAAACTACTTTCGACCTCCGTGAGGCAGTGGGGCGTCACTTGCCTCGTGGCATGGAGAACAAGTATCTAGCCATGCTTTTCCAGGCATTGCGCATCGAGGTGAACGGAGAGTTGGATTCCCTCCAGGCCATGTTGCAGCAGGCGGCGGAATTGCTGAATCCAGGCGGTAGGGTGGTGGTGATGTCTTATCATTCGTTGGAGGACAGGTTGGTGAAGAACTTCTTCAAGACGGGCAATTTCGAGGGAGTGCTGGAGAAGGATTTCTACGGTAATCCGATTGTGCCGCTGAAGGTGGTGACTCGTAAGGCTGTAACCGCAAGCGAGGAAGAACTGCAACGCAACAATAGGGCCCGCAGTGCCAAGCTGCGTGTGGCCGAAAAGGTAATGGTTAGTGAATAGTGATTATTGAATTGACAAATGATCTAGTATGACTATGGAAGAAAATCAACATACGCAACAGGGTGAAACTGAGAAAAAGAAAAGGGCTAACTGGCTGGCGAGGATATTGGGCGGCGATTTGCTGCAGAGTAAGAAAGTGCTGAAGCAAATACCTCTGATATTGCTCTGCTGTGTGTATGGATTGATATTGGTCTACAACCGCTATAAGGTGGAGGATTTGACCAAGGAAAAATTGGAAGCTCAGGAACGTATTAACTTTCTACGTGAAAGCAAGATAGAACTGCAGAAAAGGTATCAGGAGAATGTGAAGATTTCGCACATAGCCCGAATGCTAGATAGCACCGGAGTGGGAATCACTGCAGGACCCCCGTTTGAAATATGAATGGTGAAAAGTGAATAGTGATTAAACGGATGGATAAGAACCTTTAAACTTTAACACGAAATAAACCCCTTAACCCCTCAAACTCTAAAACCTTCCTAGGAGAACAAAATGTTGGAAAAGAAACCCTATACGAAGACTTTGTTTACCAAGATGCTGGTATTCTATCTACTGCTAGTAGTGGTAGGTGGAGGCGCTATGCTTTGGGCTGTGGTGAAAACGCAGGTGGTGGACGGTGAGATGTGGCGCAAGGTGGCGTTGAAACGTGAGAAGATTGAACGCATCGACCCAGCCCGACGGGGAACCATCTTCTCGTCCGACGGTAAGGTGCTGGCTACGACGGTGCCCGTGTGCGACCTACTTCTTGACCTGCGCCGTTGGCCTAAGAAGGATAGTAAGGGCAATACCATTAAGGAGAAGGGTGAAGTGGTGATGGAGGGCTGTGTCTACAACGATACGTTATTCAAAAAGAATCTCAACAAGGTATGCGAGATACTCCATGCTCAGTTTCCCCACAAGTCGGTGCAGTATTATAAAGAACGCATCGAAAATGAGTATAATAAAGGGGAGAAGGCCAGCCGTTGTCTGAGCGTTGAGCATAATGTGCCCTATTCGCAATGGGTGGCCATCCGCTCGCTGAAGGGATGGGAGCGCTGTGTGGTAGCCAAGACTGCCGAAGGGAGCGTGACCAGCTATGTGCGTGCCCATATCTATGGCAACTTAGGAGAAAATGTGGTGGGACTGCATTACGTAACCAAGAGATCACAAGGCTACACCGGTCTAGAGGGCTATTACGATAGTGTGCTGCGTGGACAGGACGGCCTGTATCAGTGCCGACGTCTTACGCGTGGCATTTGGCTTCCGGTGGAGCAAGAGGGAGTGGCCGAGGATGAGGACTCGACACTGCTGCACCGCCGAGTGGACGGCAAGAGTATCGTGGCAACTATCGACACCCGTTATCAGGATATAGCCGAAGAGGCTATCCGCACCTCGATGAATCGCTATGGTGGCGACCGCGGCTGTGCCATTGTGATGGAAGTGAATACGGGCTATGTGCTGGTGTGTAGCAATCTGACGCGTGACACCTCGGGTCGGATTTCTGAGAAGCTTTGGAGCAACATGGTGTGTAGCGGACATTATGAGCCAGGGTCGACCTTTAAGACAGTGGCCATGTTGTCGATGCTTAACGATAAGAAGATAGACCTCGACACCTCGAAGCGAGTGCGTGCCGGTGGCGAGAAAGTGTATAGCAAGACAAGTCAGAAAATTAATGACGAACATGGGGATGCCCATGATACCGCCAATCTGGCAGGTGTGTTGATGAAGTCGTCGAACATAGGCATGTGCGAGTTGGCTTGGGAGTATTACCGTCATCGCCGCGACGACTTCAAGAAGGGCATCGAGGCCATTTTCCCTTTCGGGCTGATGCATCCCGATCTGGCAGTTCAGGAGACCCCGACGGGGGTTGTGCGCCTGCAGTCGGACCGCGATTTCTTGAACCTAAGTTATGGCTACAGCTGCACGGTGACTCCCTTGCAGATGGTGACGTTCTACAACGCCATAGCAGGAGGTGGAAGGATGGTGAAGCCTTTGTTCTGTCGCGAGATACTGGATGGCGGCCGCCATCGTGAGGTGAAGCCGGTGGTGCTGAATGAGCACGTGTGTAGCGAGGAGACCGCCAAGCAAATGCGCGAAATGCTGGTGGGCGTAGTGGAAAAGGGTACCGGTAGCAATATCTATAATTCAGTCTATGGTATCGGTGGTAAGACCGGCACGGCGTTGCAAGGAAGAAACCGGGCCGTGAAGAACTCATCGTTTGTGGGCTTCTTCCCAGCCGACAATCCCCGCTACACCTGCATGGTGTTGCTGGAGGGTACGAGCATAGCGGGACGTTATGCTGCAGCCCCTGTATTCAAGCAGATAGCCGACTGTGTGGTGGCATTCGACAAAGAGTTGGGAAGCGTACAGCTAAAAGACTCTGCACGGGTGGCTCACCCCATAGTGACCAAGGCAGGGCGCGAACAGGTGGCCCGCATACATCAGCTGCTAGGGCTGCCCTTTGCAGTGAGCGACAGCAACGCAGCCACCGAGTGGACCTATTACGACCCCTCGCGCGAGGGCTATGCCTACTACCATATGCCTGTAGGGGTGGTGCCCGACTGCAAGGGGATGACCATTCGCGATGCCATGCGCCTACTGCGCAAGGTGGGCTACGAAGTGCGTTTCAGCGGACAGGGCAAGGTGGTGAGCCAGACCCCCAAGGCTCGTACTGCCGCTAAGCGGGGGACGGTAGTGAGACTGACATTGGATAACTAAAATGAATCGAAAAGTGAAAGAACCTTTAAACTACTAATACTTTATAACTCTTATAAAACTCTTAACCCTTTGAACCCATAATTAATCAATAAGAAGATATGAAACTGTACGATATACTAGAGGGTGTAGCCCTGAAGGAGCCGCTGGCAAAGAATGCCGAGGTGTGCGACATCTGTTTCGACTCGCGCAAGGTGGTCGCGGGAAGTTGCTTTGTGGCGCAGGTGGGTGTACAGGTGGATGGCCATAAGTTCATAGACAGTGCTGTAGAGAAAGGGGCAGTGGCAGTGGTCTGCCAGCAGTTGCCCCAACATATCGACGAGAAGGTGGCGTATGTAGTGGTTGAGAATAGCGATGTGGCTTTGGGAGTGATGGCCGACAACTTCTATCATCATCCCTCGAGGCAGTTGAAACTGGTGGGAATCACTGGCACCAATGGAAAGACCACGACAGTGACGCTGCTCTATCGTCTGTTTCGCCTCTATGGCGAGCATGTAGGCCTGCTCTCAACCATCGTGAACCGTATCGACGAGGAAGAAATACCCGCTACACATACCACGCCTGATGCGCTGCAGCTCAACCAGCTACTGCGTAGGATGGTGGATGCTGGCTGCCGCTATGCCTTTATGGAGGTGAGTAGCCATGCGCTGGCACAGAACCGTGTGGCAGGGCTTACTTTCGCTGGTGGTATATTTAGCAATATCACTCATGATCATCTCGACTTCCACAAGACTTTCGCCCAGTATATAGCAGCTAAGAAGAGTTTCTTCGACCAGCTGCCTCCCGAGGCGTTTGCTCTCACCAACATCGACGACCGCAACGGGATGGTAATGGTGCAGAACACACGTGCCCGAGTACTTACCTATAGCTTAGAGCGTGTGGCTGACTACCGTTGTAGGGTGCTCGACGACACCTTTGCAGGTCTGCAGGTGGAAATCAATGGCAAGGAGGTCTACTCGAGGCTTGTGGGGCGTTTCAACGCATACAATCTCACAGCTATCTATGGTGCCGCCTGCCTTTGTGGTATGGAAGAGTCCGAGGTGCTTCGACTGGTCAGCACACTGAACGCTGCCGAGGGGAGGTTTCAATATGTGTCAGGAAGAGGCATCACTGCCATAGTGGACTATGCTCACACTCCCGATGCCCTACAGAATGTGCTGGCTACCATCAACGCTATTCGCAAACCAGGTCAGATGGTTTACACCGTTGTGGGCTGCGGTGGCGACCGCGACAAGAGCAAGCGCCCCGAGATGGCCCAGATAGCCTGCACTATGAGCGACCGCCTCATACTCACCTCCGACAACCCTCGCACCGAGAGCCCCGACTCCATACTCGATGATATGGAGGCAGGCCTCACCGACGAGCAGCGAGGCACCGTGCTGAGAATCACCGACCGTCGCTCTGCCATCAAATCGGCAGTGCTCATGGCACGTGAGGACGATATTATTTTAGTGGCAGGTAAGGGTCACGAAAAGTATCAGGAAGTGATGGGCGTGAGGCACCATTTCGACGATGTAGAAGAACTGGAAAAATTATTGAATGTAACAGAATAACGAAATAACAAGATACAAATATGTTATACTATTTATTTGACTGGTTGGACCGAACATTTGACTTCCCCGGAGCGGGGGTGTTCCAATATATCTCTTTCCGCGCATCTATGGCGGCGATTACCTCGTTGCTCATCATGCTCTTTTGCGGCAAGCCCTTCATCCGCTTCATCAAGCGCAAGTCGATAGGGGAGACGGTGCGCAACCTTGGCCTCGAAGGGCAGAAGGAGAAAGAGGGTACCCCCACCATGGGCGGCCTGCTTATTCTCTCGGCCATCATCATCCCGACACTGCTTTTCGCCAAGCTGGACAACGTGTATGTCCTCTCAATGCTTGTCACCACCTTGTGGCTGGGTTTGATAGGATTTATCGACGATTATATCAAGGTGTTCCGCAAGGATAAGAAAGGCATGCCTGGGCGCTTCAAGGTGTTCGGTCAGGTGATGTTGGGTCTGGGTGTGGGATTGCTGCTTTCGTTCCACCCCGATATCTCCTCGACCAAGACTACCATCCCCTTCGTGAAAGGAAACGAGTTTGACTATGCGTGGCTTATCAGCTGGATGGGCGATTGGGCGCAAAACTGGGTGTGGGTGGTTTATGTGCTGGTGGCCATCTTTGTGGTCACAGCGGTGTCGAATGCCTCCAACCTCACCGACGGCATCGACGGCCTAGCCACCTCCACTGCCTCAATCATCGGTGGCGCGTTGGCAATCCTCGCCTGGCTATCGGGCAACATTATCATGGCAAACTACCTGAATATCGTATACCTTAATAATATAGGTGAGCTCACGGTGTTCATCACCGCCTTTGTGGGTGCGACGTTGGGCTTCCTTTGGTTCAACACATTCCCAGCCGAGGTATTCATGGGCGACACGGGGTCGCTAGCCCTCGGTGGTATCATAGCCGTCTTTGCCCTCCTCATCCGCAAGGAACTCCTGCTGCCCATTCTTTGTGGAATTTATCTGCTTGAGGACCTCTCGGTCATCAGCCAGACTTGGGCCTGCAAGATCTATCGCCGTCGGCATCACCTGCCACCCAGCGAAGTGGTGCCTGTCGAGAAGAGGCCCTTCCTAATGACCCCCATACACCACCACTATCAGAAGAAGGGCATCCCCGAGCCCAAGATAGTCCAACGTTTCGCCATCATCGGTATCCTGCTGGCTATTGTCAGCATTGTAACCCTCAAACTAAGATAGTGATTAGATAAATGACCGCTAACCTTTTGAACAATTAAAACCCGAAAACCCTTATAACTCTTAAACCCTATCATGAGCATCGAACTACTAGCTAAGCAAGGACGTGACCGCATCTATGGCGGCCTTGCCTCTATCGACTCTTCCCTTTTGCGCCAAATGCGCGACCAATCTTTACGCACCTGTTTCTCCCGTTTCGACGAGGCCGAGTTCCGACTGGAGTATGTGGCTCGCATCTATGGAATGGAATTTATCAATGATGCTGCTGGGCGCAGCGTGAATGCCACATGGTATGCCCTTCAGCGTCTGGAGGGGAGCGTCATTTGGATAGCCTTTGGTGGTGACAGTCAAGCCGACTACAGCCGACTCCACTCCTTGGCCTTGAGTAAAGTGCGGATGCTCATATGTGTGGGTGGCGACAGCCGTTCTCTCCACGAGGCATTCGACCATGTAATACCTACTATCGTCGATGTCGACAGTATTGGAAGCGCTGTCCATGCGGCTTGCTACAGTGGTCTCACCGACGTTAAGGTACTCTTCTCACCTGCTACCAGCCAAGGACTTTCCGACCGCACTGCAGGTCTCCTCTTCCGCCGCGAAGTCAATGAGTTGTAGTGTTTGGTAGGAAGTGATTAGTGAATAGACAAATGACAACAACCCTTCAAACCTCTTAGCTGTATAACCTTAAAAACCTAACCCCTTGAAGCGAAAACTCAACATAATGGCTGGCGACACTGCCCTGTGGGTCATCTTCTTCCTCCTCAGTGGCATCTCCCTCATAGCGGTCTATAGTTCGATAGGTGTTACGGCTATCGACACTATGTCGGCTACCCCTATGCATGCCTTCTTCAAGCACTTAGGGCTGGTGGCGATGGCATATCTGGTGGTCATAGCCCTTTCGCATGTCAACTTTCGTTATTTCTCACGACCCTCTCTCTGGCTCTATTTCGCATGCATCGTACTGCTTATCCTTGTCCTTTTTCTCGACCCAGTGCATAAACGTTGGATTGATCTGCCCTACCTGCCATCCTTCCAACCGTCGGAGATAGCCAAGGTGGTTCTGCTAGTCTTCACGGCGCGCAATATTGCCATTTCGCGCGACCGGCTGGACGAGCCTGTCACTTTTTATATGCTGCTGGTGCCCGTAGTGATAGTCACCGCCCTCGTTGCCCCAAGCAACCTCTCTACAGGTCTGTTGGTATTCATCTCGTGCTATCTGTTGCTCCTCTTTGGAGGTGTTAACCGTGGTCTGTGGTGGAAGTGGTTTGTCGTCATACTGGCATTGCTGATTTTGGCCTTTGCCCTATTCTACTTTTTTGGCGACAAGATCGACCTCTTCCGTACCTCTACATGGGGGCACCGACTGCAGAGTTGGATCCATCCTGACCCCACCGAACTTAGTCAAGAGAATATGGCCAAGATGGCTGTGGCACGTGGTGGTCTCTTCTTTCAAAACGGCATCGGTACCACCATTCACGGTCGTCTGATGACTCAGGCACACAATGACTTCATCTTTGCCATTATCATCGAGGAGGCTGGTTCGCTGTCAGGTGCCTTTATCTTTCTACTCTACGCATGGTTCTACTTCCGCTGCATCCGCATAGCCACCCGCTGCCAAGTGCTCTTTGGCAGCCTCGCTGTGGCAGGCATCGGAACTATGATATTCCTCCAGGCGGTTATCCACATGTCGGTATCCTTAGGCGTCATACCGGTCACTGGTCAGACACTGCCCTTCATCAGCCATGGTGGCACTGCCTATGTCTTTATGGGACTCGGCATTGGTGTTATCCAAGCGGTGGCAGCCGACAACAAACGTCAGCAGCGGTTGGCAGCAAAAGCCGCCGCGGCCGACGCTCAACCTAGTCCAACAACTGATATATCGAAAACACAAGCATCATGAATACCAATAACCAAAAGCAGTTTTCCGCCATCATTAGTGGCGGAGGAAGTGGCGGACACATCTTTCCCGCCGTTGCGATAGCAGGCGCCATCAAGGCACGTTACCCTCAGGCACGCCTGCTCTTCATTGGAGCCGAGGGACGCATGGAGATGGAGAAAGTGCCGGCCGCAGGATATGAGATAGTCGGGCTTCCCATTGCTGGTTTGCAACGAGAACTTACTTTTGAGAACATAATCAAGAACCTGCAACTCCCTTACAAGGTGCTGCGGAGCCAATATAAGGTGCGTAGTATTATCCGCCAGTTCGACCCCGATATTGTTGTTGGTGTCGGCGGTTTTGCCAGTGAACCTACGCTCAAGGTGGCAGCCCGCATGGGCTATACTACGCTACTGCAAGAGCAGAACTCTTATGCAGGCCTCACCAATAGGACCTTGGCCCGTTCGGCTTCGGCTATTTGTGTCGCCTATGAAGGAATGGAACGTTTCTTCCCTGCCGACAAGATTGTCTTCACTGGCAACCCCGTCCGCAGTATTATTGAGCAGGCCACAGCCACCCGCGACGAGGGCTGCGCCACTTTCGGCCTCGACCCTTCACTTCCCGTGCTGTTCTCAGTGGGAGGCAGCCTTGGTGCTAGGAGTATCAACCAGATGGTTATCAACAACCTCTCGTTCTTCCCAGATAATCAGGTGCAGATACTCTGGCAGACTGGCAAATGGATGTATCAACAGGCTGTCGAGGCGGTTCGTGCTGCGGGCCTCGAGCAGTGGGTAAAGGTACACCAATTTGTCGAGCGAATGGATCAAGCCTATGCTGCAGCCGACCTCATTGTGTCGCGTGCAGGTGCCATAGCCATCTCTGAACTCTGTTTTGTTAGCAAGCCCGTCATACTGATACCTTCCCCTAATGTGGCTGAGGATCATCAGACCCACAATGCCATGGCTCTAGTCCGCAAAGGGGCGGCTCTTTTGGTGCGCGACGATGCTTGTGGCACACAGGGTCTCCCGCAGGCGCTTGACCTGTTACACAATCCCCAGCAGTGTCAGTCAATGGCTGATGCCATTCGCTCAATGGCAGTGCCTCACGCAGCCGACAACATTGTGGACCAAATCGAAGCACAACTCAATCGTAAAAACTCAACTCCCCATAGCGTATGAACTACTTCTTTCTAGGCATAGGAGGCATTGGTATGAGTGCCATTGCGCGCTTCTTCAAGCAGCGAGGCGATACGGTCAGTGGCTACGACCGCACCCCGTCGCAGCTCACCCAGCAGCTTGAGTCGGAAGGTATACCTATCCAATATGATGACGACCCTTCGTTGTTGCCCTCTGACATCGATTGTGTGGTGTATACTCCTGCCGTGCCTCAACAAACCGCTCTTTTCCAACACTTCCTCTCATCCGGTGTGCCGATGGAGAAGCGCTCTCAGATGTTGGGAGAGTTGACTCGTGGCAAACAGGCCATCGCCGTGGCTGGTACCCACGGAAAGACTTCCACCACCTCCCTTGTTGCTCATATCTTGCATCATACCGACAAGGGCTGTAGTGCCTTTCTAGGTGGTATAGCCAAGAACTTCGAATCCAACTTAGTGGTCGACAATAACAGCCCCTATGTAGTGGTTGAGGCCGACGAGTACGACCGTTCCTTCTTGCAGTTGCATCCTTATGCCAGTGTCGTTACCGCCATCGACGACGACCACATGGACATATACGGCACCCATCAGAATCTGCTTGAAGCCTTCCGCCAGTTTGCCTCTCAGACTGACCCCGATGGGTTCATTGTCGTGAAGCAAGGTGTTCCACTCTTTGATGAGGAAGATGAAGAGCATGGCTTCACGGAGCATACTGAGCATTCTCATCATCACCATGCTGGCAGCTCCTCAATGCCATCGAAAGTGGTAACTTATACCGCTCGAGGAATTGAGGCGGACTATTACCCCTGGAACCTCCGCAACTATGGCGGCAACCTCTTCTTCGACCTCCGTACTCCCAAGGGTGTCATTTATGACTTAGAGTTGCCCAACACTAGCCTATACAATGTCGAGAATGCCGTTGCTGCTGCAGCGGTAGTCATGTCGCTTGGAGTCGACGAGCACCAGCTACGATATGGGTTCAAGACCTATCAGGGGGTTCGCCGTAGATTTGACTATCGCATCAAGACCAAGGACTTGGTGATGATTGACGACTATGCCCATCATCCTCAGGAGATAGCTGCCTGCCTAGAAAGCATCCGATATCTATATCCTGGTAAGCGGGTAGTAGGAGTGTTTCAGCCCCACCTATACACTCGTACGCGCGACTTCGCTGACCAATTTGCCGAAGTGCTCTCCACACTCGACGAACTCATCATGCTGCCTATCTATCCAGCCCGAGAGAAGCCTATCCTTGGCGTCACCTCCTCCATGGTGTTGCGCAAGATTGACAGCCTGTCGAAATACCTCTGCACACCCGACCAAGTGTTGGAGTTGGTGCCGGCTCTTTGTCCCGATGTGGTGGTAACAATGGGCGCAGGAGACATTGACCGACTTGTGCCTCGTCTAGAAGCAGTACTCAAAGAACAATAGACCATGAAAAAGAACCAAATCATATCCATCATTGTCTTGGCGCTACTAGCACTGTTGGTCTTGGCTGCCAACATGTGGCGTAGGCATCAGCAAGTGAAGGGGGTGCGGGTGGATATAGACTATTGTGGGACCGACACGCTGGTAACTGCCCAGCAGGTCGAGAGTCTGATTATTGACTCTATTCCGGGCTTGCTCTCCAAACAGTTGCGTGAAGTAGATGTCGCACAGGTAGAGCAGGTGGTAGCCACATCGCCCTACTTATATGACTGCAAAGCAACAAAGTCTATTGGAGGCAACGTCATGGCTTTTGCCTCCCAACGTCGACCGATCATCCGCGTTTGTGCCTCTGAGGAATATTATCTGGATGCGACGGGGCGTCGGCTGCCTTGTAGCTCTGTGGGGTCGTGCGATGTAATTGTGGCAAGTGGCCATATCCCCGCAAAAGGAAAGGGTCAGAAAGAGGTGTGGACCCTAGCCGCTTATTTGGACAGCCATCCCGACCTCTCGCCACTCTTCGACCAGATCTATCGCGATGCGAAAGGCGACCTTTACCTTACCCCTAAGCTGGGCAATCATCTGGTTCAGGTCGGCAATGTGGAGCGGCTCGACGATAAGTTCCACAACCTAATTGCCTTCTACACTCGTGGACTTCCTCAAGTGGGGTGGGATAAATACAGTCAGGTGAGTGTCAAATATCGTGGACAGGTGGTTTGCACCAAGCGTAAGACCTCCTAGCCCATCGGAGGTGGAACAGAAGATGTGAAACCCAATTAGTCTAATAAGACAAAGAATACAAATAACAAAGAAGAATAACAAAAAAATATAAACACTATGAATACAGACAATAAAATCGTAGGGCTAGACATTGGAACCACCAAGATAGCCTGTTTCATCGGTGAGAGGGCTCAGAACGGGAAGATTAGGATTGTAGGCTTTGGTAAGACCGACTCAATTGGTGTGGAACGTGGAGTGGTGCGCAATATCCGTAGCACTGCCGAGTCTATCCGTCACGCAGTGGCCGACGCTTCCGAGATGGCGAAGTACGACGTGAAAGAGGTATATGTCGGCATAGCCGGACAGCACATCAAGAGCCAGTCGAACAAAGGTTCGGTGATGATTCCTCCCGAACATCGTCTCATTGAAGAGGAGGACGTGCAGCGCCTCATCGACGACCAGTACAACATCCTGCTTGATCCAGGTGAGGATATCATCCATGTTTTTCCACAGTGCTTTATCGTTGACAACGATGTGCTGGATAATGATATCAGCCCTGTCGGAGTGGCTGGCAAGTGCCTTATGGCTAACTTCCATATCGTTACTGGCAACACGACCAACCTTCACAATATCCGTGATGCGGTCGAAGCAGCGGGTCTGCGCATCAAGAATGTGGTGCTAGAGCCTGTGGCATCAGCCTATTCCGTACTTAACGAGCTCGACAAGAGCGCTGGCGTTGCATTGGTCGATATCGGGGGTGGGACTACCGATATTGCCATCTTCCAAGATGGTATCATCCGCCATACCTCAGTATTGCCCTTGGCCGGTAATGTCATCACCAACGATATCCGCGAGAACTGCAAGATACTTAAGCATCAGGCCGAGAGCTTGAAGATTAGATTCGGCTCCTGCCTGCCGACCAGTGTCAACCAGGACGATATCATCTCCATACCTGGCATCCGCAACCAGGACCCTCGCGAAATCAGTGTCCGCACACTTGCCGGTATCATCAAGTCGCGTATGCAGCTTATCCTTGAGCAGGTAGGCTACGAAATCGAACTTTCGGGTTTCGAGCACCAGCTTATTGCCGGAGTGGTACTCACTGGTGGTGGTGCACGACTCAAGAATATCAAGGAGTTTTCCGAGCTGGTCATCGGTCACGACACCCGCATCGGTATTCCCGATGAGCATTTAGACAAGGAAACAAGTGCCAACTATGACGATCTCAGCCACCCCATGTATGCCACGGGTATTGGTCTGGTCATCTATGGTCTGGAGGCGGAAGAGTTGGCGGCTAAGAAGGCTGCCACTCAGGTCGAATCCGAAGCCCCACAGGTGAAGGAAGAAGAGGCTGAACCGATTGAGCAGGTTTCTGAGAAGCGAAAGAAAAAAGAGAAACCAGCTCGCCCCAAGAACAACAAGGATGCGCGTGATATTGGCAAGGCAGTGACTAATTGGCTGACCAATATTTTCACCGAAGAGGACCTTGGCGATTGACATGTTTATAACCTGTTGATAAACAATTGGGCGCAACACTAGCTAATTGGAAAGAAAGTAGTATTTTTACAAAATGAAAAGTGTAACTTGATAGTATATTAACTATTTATATTTTAGCATATTAAACTATTCTCGAAATATGGACGACAGCAATAATTCTCAGTTTTTGGCTTTCGATTCTCCTCTGAATCAGTCTTCGTATATCAAGGTGATCGGCGTGGGAGGTGGTGGTAACAACGCGGTGAACCACATGTTCCGTAGGGGTATCACGGGTGTGGACTTTATCGTGTGCAACACCGATACGAAGGCACTCAATGGTAGCCCTGTTCAGATCAAACTGCAGCTCGGACAGTCGGGTTTGGGCGCTGGCAACGACCCCGCCAAGGCTCGTCGCGCCGCCGAGGGGAAGGAACAAGAGATTAGAGAGCTTTTTGAACATAATACCAAGATGGTCTTCATCACTGCCGGCATGGGTGGCGGCACCGGTACAGGTGCTGCACCTGTGATTGCCCGCATTGCCAAGGAGGTGAAGATTGCGGACGACGATATGGACGAGGAGGGTCGCATCTTGGTGGTGGCCGTGGTCACCACTCCCTTCCAGTTTGAAGGCAAGTTACGCCTGCGTCAGGCTCTCGAAGGAGTCGAGGAACTGCGCAAGCATGTTGACTCGATACTGGTCATTAACAACGAGAAGCTGCGCGGCTACGGCAACCTTGTCATCACTGATGCCTTTGCTATGGCCAACGATGTATTGCTGACCGCTGTGAAGGGCATTGCCGAAATTATCACGCTCAACGCATCGGTGAATATCGACTTCCGTGATGTGAACACCGTGATGGAAAGCAGCGGCACCGCCCTGATGGGTATTGGCGAAGGAGAGGGCGAACATCGTGCCCGCCAGGCTGTAGAACAAGCAACTACCTCGGTGCTGTTGGACGATAACGACATTGCCGGCGCCAAGAACGTGCTGCTATACTTCTCATACGGTCCCGAGCATGAGATTACGATGGACGAGATGAGCGAGATAACCGACTATCTGTGCCAGAAGACTGGTAGCCCCGATACCAACGTTATTTGGGGTACGGGTGTTGACGAGTCGCTGGGTGAGAAGGTGAAGATTACCCTCATCGCAACTGGCTTTGAGCAAAGCGTGCGCCAGGAACCTAAGGTTATCGACCTGCGTCCCGAGCAGCCTACGCCCAAACCCACCCCGAAGCCGCCGGTTGATAGTGACGAACCCCAAATAGTGACCCGTCCCGTACGTCCGGAGGAGGTTGTAGATAGGCCCCAGCCTACCGATCTCCATCGGGAAACTGTAGACCAGCCGACCAAACCCCGCATCATCTCGCTCTATGATGAGGAGGAAAAAACAGCCAAGGCGGGGCTGTCACGTGAGCTTGACCCTACGGATGATGGCATGCGTATCATCAATCATCAGAAGGAACAGACTCAAGCGGCCGAAGTCAAGGCTCCTGCTCCCGAACCAATAAAGCCCATTATTGATGAGAATACACGGGAAACAACGGTAAGCGACTTGGAGTCTGAAGCCGCTCGTAGGTCGGAAAGAATCAAGCGGATGCATGATTTGCTGCGCAATGATGCCAATGGGGCAGCCATTGTGGAGAATATGAACCCCATGAAATTGACGGGCGAGCAACTCTTTGAGGCTACCCACTCGTCTGAGAGCAGTGCCAAGAGCCGCATGACGAGCGATGGCACCATCAAACCTAACGGTTATCTATATAATTCGGTTGACTGATGTGCAGATTCAGTCTCCTTGACCCTAATCTCTAGCGAGTGACGGATTCCCACAGCCAACCAACGACACACCGTACTACGCCTACCGCACTTCGGCATCGCCGAACAGCAGTAGGCGTGGTGTGTGGTATTTTGGCGGCCGTCTGCTACGGTACCAACCCCTTGGGAGCTCTGAAACTCTATGCCGAGGGAATGCCCACAAGCAGCGTGCTGTTTTACCGCTTTGGGCTGGCTTGGCTGATTATCGCCATCGTGATGGCAGTGAGAAGCATTCCTAAGGCAGGCGGCAGACGAGAGACATTGCGAGTTACCCGCAAGGAGTTTGGCTCGCTTACATTGCTGGGATTACTTTTCATAGTCTCCTCGCTTACATTGTATCTCAGTTTCCATCTGATGGACGCGGGTGTTGCGTCTACCATCTTGTTTACCTACCCCGTGATGACTGCCGTCATCATGGCAGTATTTTTCCACGAGCGGGTCGGCTGGGTTACCGTTGCAGCCATCCTGCTTTCGCTTGTGGGGGTGGCGTTGCTCTACTGGGGCGACGGGACTGCTACACTACCCTTTTGGGGTGTGGTGCTGGTGCTGTTGTCTGCATTGTCGTATGCACTTTATATCGTTGTAGTGAACCGCAGCCAGCTGCCGATGTCGTCGTTCAAGATCAACTTTTTCGTTCTTTTCTATTGTGCTTTGGGCATGGTGGCGTACTCTCTGCTGTTGGGCGAGCCGCTCACCCTGCCACACAATTTCACCAGCTGGTTCTACGTCGGCTGGCTTGCTATCGTGCCAGCCATCATGGCACTGGTGCTGATGGTCTATGCCGCCAAATGGGTCGGCTCTACCACTACCGCCATACTCGGTGCCCTGGAGCCCCTCACCGCCGTCCTTATCGGCATCTTCGTTTTTGGTGAGAAGTTCACCCTCACTTTGGCCATCGGCATTGTGTTGATTCTTGCTGCTGTTACCATTATTGTCGTCAAGCCTAAAAAACAAACAACATGACCATTGCCGCGTTAGTCTCGGGAGGCGTCGACAGCTCCGTCGTGGTGCATCTGCTCAAGGAGCAGGGCTACGACCCCACCATCTTCTATATCCGCATCGGGATGGAGGACGAGGAGGGTTATATCGACTGTCCTGCCGAGGAGGATATAGAGATCACTTCATTCATTGCCAAGAAGTACGGCTGTCGTTTCGAGGAGGTGAACCTCCATAAGGAGTATTGGGACAATGTGGTCAGCTACACCATCGAGTCGGTCCGCAAAGGCCTTACCCCCAACCCCGACGTGATGTGCAACAAGCTCATCAAGTTCGGAGCCTTCGAGCAGCGTTGCGGCAAGGACTTCGACCGCATAGCCACAGGACACTATGCGAGAATTGAAAATTTAAAATTGAAAAGTGAAAATTATCCGAGTGCAGCAGCCAATTCTCAATTCTCAATTCTCAATTCTCAATTCAATGAGCATACCCCGGTCTTCGACCACCCCTCTAAAGAGGGGACGCGGGAGCGGGCGTTTGAGCATTCTGATAATTTCAATTTTCAATTTTCAACTTTTACTTTTTTAGCTTCCGCTAAAGACCCTGTGAAAGACCAGACCGATTTCCTTTCGCAGCTCTCCTACGCACAAATCAGCAAGCTTATGTTCCCCATTGGCGGCATGATGAAGAGCGAGGTGCGCGACATAGCCCACGCTGCCCATCTCCCCTCCGCCGACCGCAAGGACTCGCAGGGCATCTGCTTCCTCGGTAAGATAAACTACAACGACTTCCTGCGCCGCTACCTTGGCGAGCGCGAGGGCAAGATTGTGGAGCTGGAGACTGGCAAGATACTGGGCACCCACCGCGGCTATTGGTTCCACACCATCGGACAGCGCAAAGGTCTCTTTCTCAGCGGTGGCCCGTGGTTCGTGGTGAAGAAGGACATCGACGAGAATGTCCTCTATGTGTCGCAAGGCTACGACCCCGACGCGCAATATGGCAACCGCGT